>Ga0208794_1000180_pt1 | contig 52875 bp, 59 predicted proteins | sample 32_taG_FD_184106 | JGI IMG/M metagenome (GOLD analysis project Ga0208794, IMG submission 184106) | Marine viral communities from the Gulf of Mexico - 32_GoM_OMZ_CsCl metaG (SPAdes) (version 2) | ecosystem: Environmental > Aquatic > Marine > Oceanic | place: Atlantic Ocean: Gulf of Mexico... | reverse complement strand
GTGATGGTCATAAAACTCAATGTCCATGTGATAATGGTGAGTGTGGCTGTGTAAATAAACCAGCAGAACCAGAACCACCGCAACCAGATGATGATTGCCCAGACGGTTCATGCAAAACAAAGTCTAAATCAAGTTCGTCCAGACCGGGATTGTTAAAAAGAATTTTTAGGAGATAAAATGAGCGAGCCATCTAAACAAGTTATAGATTTTACTAATAAAGTATTTGATGACATTGATAATGATAAGTATGGATTTGATCCATTATTGATTGTTGCAATCGCTAACATTATTATTAATCTTATCAAAGCGATAAATGTTATTTACTTTTCTAGGTCTCCTACAAGCATTCATAAATTCATGAGAAAACGTGGTTTGATGATGAGGATATTAATGAGAAGAGAGGCTAGAAAAGAATTACAAGAATATACTGATGATGAAAGAGATGCTGTTATCTCTTCTATTGGTAATGTAGTTCGTGACTATGGAGAAAGCGAATTTAAAGATTTAGTTTCCTCAATTAGATAATGGGAGAAAAGTTATGGATAAATTGCAAAGTATTTGGAAAAGTCGTCGTGTTTGGGTTGCAGTTGCTGGTGTTGCTGTAGCATGTGCAAATAGCCTTGGAGTTGAAGTTGATCCAGAGACTGTTCAGTATGTTGTTCTTTTAGCAGCTTCTTGGATCGTTGGTGACTCACTACGAAAGACGGAGTAGTATAATGTTTGAAAATCTAGATATTGTTCAGGTAATCTTGATTGGATTAGGAATTGTTATTGTCGCTTCTGTATTCTTGAAGTCTGATGAAAAGAAACCTGATCCTGTAGTTCCTCCTCCAGTTGTGCCGCCAACTGTTGAACCACTTCCGGTTGAGCCTGTAGATAATGGTCATGACTTTATGTGTTTAGTGCAAAAATGGCATGATCTAAAAGCATGTGCTCATGAACAGGGATTGCATGAGGTATGTAAAGTGCTTGATACAGATGTATTTCCTTTGTTGAATCAGCCAGAAAAACATTCTGGAGTTTTATCTGATGGAACTCCTACAGGAGGAGAGCCTATTGCTATTACAGGAGTTCATTATAATTACCCAAGAGGTTAAATCATGAAAGATTCTACTAAACTAAGTATTGGGTTACTTATTGTAGCTCTTGGTTTATTTTGGCCTAAAATCAAAGAAGAGGTTCTAAAAAACTTACCTGATGATACTTTCGGTTCTTCTACAGTAAATGTGATTTTTGAAAAGGTTGATGAACCATCTGATGCCTTGAAAGAAGAAGTTGCTGGTATTCGTGATTTTGTTATTGGTGATACTGCGGAAACTATTCGCGAAGCTGATGATGACAGAATCAGATTAGCACAGTTCTATGCACAGTTATCACATGTTGTTAGAAATGAACCGGGATTTATACAAACAACAGGTCAGTTTAGAGAGTATAATTCTACTGCTGGACAGATTAACTATGCTGGATTATCTCTGAAAGGTAAGTATCCGGGCCTTGGTCAAGCTATTGATCAAGCTATCTCAGATCAGATTGGTTTAGAAAATGTCGAACTAGATGTTGACAATCGAGATGATCTTGCTAAAATACTTGCAGCTATTTCATGGGAACTCTGGCATGAGTAAGAAAAAGTTTGGTGGTAGTATTGTAGAAAATGTAGTCAATAATATTTTGGCGAAGTATAATATTACGCCTAAAGATATTGACAAAGTAAAGTCGATTGTAGATAAAGTTGAAGTTAGCGAAGTCGGAAACTCTACAGTCATAGAAATTAATCTCAAAAAGATCAAGATTATAGTTGACAGTTAGTGAATTTGACGTATAATTAAACATGCGTTTTTAGTGTTTCTTCACTTTTTATAGAGGACTGTTTCATGAGAACTAGTGAAACTACAGATTGGAATGTTTTGTTGGGTAGCGATACCACTTTGCAGGCAGTAGCAGATTTCGCCTTTAACGACGTTTCTGCAAATGCAACTACTGAAGCACTGTCATTTACTGATGCTGCTGGTCAGTTCCGCAATTTGCTTCGCTCCAATGGAGCACAGTACGCTCGTCGCCTTGCTCGTAAGGCTTTACGTTATCGTGGTTATGATGTTGTTTAGGAGATTTTTTGTATGAGTGATTTGAATCAAGTTATTATTAGTGGTCGCTTGACTAGGGATGCTTCTTTGAAGACTCTTTCTTCTGGATCTAGTGTTGCAGAACTTTCTGTCGCATCTAATCGAATCTGGAATGATCGTAATGGTGAAAAGAAGGAAGAGACTGTTTTTGTAGACGTTGATCTATGGGGTAAGCAGGCAGAGTATTTTGGTAACAATCTAAAGAAGGGAGATTATGTTATGGTGACTGGTCGCCTTCGTCGTGAGAGTTGGGAAACTGATGGTCAGAAACGATCAAAGCTTTCTCTTCGTGCAGACAAGATTGACCTTCCTCCAAAGGTTGTAAATACTACTCCTGCAAAGGAACCAGAAGTGAACTTCGATGAACCTGTAGGTTCCACTCCATTTTAGTTGATTTCTTTTTTATAGAAACCCATCAGTGATGCCGTTCGCTGGTGGGTTTTTTTAGGTATTATTATGGATAAAGTTATAAATAAAAAGGTTGTCCTAAATACCCTAGATTTGTTTCAAAATCAATTTGGTTGGACAACTGACGAAGACCAAAAATCTATTTTTCTAGATGAGTTTCTTTTCCTAAAAGACTTTGAAGATAATGAATTTGCTGTAAGAGCAGAAATAAAAGACGAACTTTGGAAAAGAGGTGGTAAAATTAGATATAGCACCATCATTACTTCTGCTCATGATGACTATATTAACTATGACATAAACACTGAAGTTGATTACTTCGTTTTTCTAAATAAGAAATGTGACCAAGCATTTATTTGTAAGAGAGAAGATTTAGTACAAAAGGATAATCTTATCTTCCGCAATCAGGAAAGTGAAGGTAAGACTTATTATAATAAACCTTGTTACGAAATACACATGTCGATGTGTGAACTTTATGAAAAGAGAGAGGATGGATGGTATGAAAAAGATTAATGTTATGGCAGCAGTGAATCCTTTAGGTTACGGTGTTGCCGGATTGAATATCTTAAAGGAACTAGATAAGATTGCTGATGTAGCATTGTTTCCTATTGGTCAACCACAACCAACTACGCAGGAAGATGCAGATCTTGTAGGTAAACTTCATAATAAGCAAAGTGATTTTGATCCTACTGCTCCATGTGTCAAGATTTGGCATGAGCATAGTCTTGCTGAAAGAATTGGTAGAGGAAAGTATTATGGATTCCCAATTTTTGAACTCAATAAGTTTGATGTGCGTAGATTGAAGAATCTAGAATGCTGCGATGAAATTCTTGTGTGTAGCAACTGGGCAAGAGATGTGGTTTTAGAGCAAACTGGAAGACCAGAGAATGAAGTTCATACAGTTCCACTTGGGGTAGACAGAGCTATTTTCAGTGAAGATAAAAATAATGTTTCTGATAATCAGTTTGTATTTTTTAATTGCGGAAAATGGGAAGTTCGCAAAGGTCATGATGTTTTGCTTAGAGCATTTAAAATGGCTTTCCCAGATGACATCCGAGATGTAAAACTTTTTATGATGTGCGAAAATCCTTTTCCTCAAGCACAGCAGCAATCTGAACAGTTCAAGAACATGTATGCGTCTGACATTAGGGTTAAACTGATCCCAAGAGTAAATACTTCTGAAGAGGTAGCACAGATTATGGGGCAGGTTGATTGTGGTGTATTTCCGGCGAGAGGTGAAGGTTGGAATTTAGAACTACTTGAAATGATGAGTATGGGTAAGCCAGTTATTGCTACAAATTATTCTGGTCATACACAATTTTGTAATTCTGAAAACTGTGCCTTAGTTAATGTTGAAAATACAGAGGCAGCATTTGATGGTGTTTGGTTTGATGGTAAGGTTGGCGAATGGGCAAGTTTAGGTCAAGACCAAGTTAAACAACTTGCAAAACATATGAGAAATGTTTATGAGATGTGGAAAGCCAATGGAAAAGTTGTAAATCCAGCAGGTATTGAAACTGGTAAAAAGTTTACTTGGGCACATTCGGCAGAAAAACTATTGGGTGTTGTATGAGTTGGCAAGAGGTAAGACCTTTGAGAGCGAGACGTTGGGATAATACTTATCTTGTAGATGCAGTTTATTGGTCTAGAAGAAGTCACGATCCTGAAACTCAGTGTGGGTGTGTTATCGTAAACCCTATGGATAACACTCCTATTTCTCATGGGTATAATGGATTTGTTAGAGGTATTGATGATGGTAAACTTCCCAATACTAGACCTGATAAGTATCCATTTATGATTCATGCTGAAGCGAATGCTATTTATAATGCTGTTCGTCAAGGTAAATCTACACAAGGCATGAGGGTCTACGTTACTGGTAGACCTTGTGCCTCTTGTTATCAGATGATGCATCAGTGCGGTATTGATGAAATAGTTTATACTAATGTTTCTAAACCAAAAATGATTGACAACTGTGAAGCGTTTGATACAATAAGAGAGGCTTTGGATTTTGGTGGTCCAGAGCTTGTGTTTGTTGATAAGTCACATTTAGACATTTCTTTTCTGAACGAGTGTATAAGGGAGATTAATAAATGAGTGGATTAGATGATCATAATGCGAGAATGCAAATGTTGGAAAAAGATACTGTATTACGAGCTTTTGTTGAGGATGATATTATTTACATAAACGAAGAAGAGAAGCCAGAACCCACATTGTCTTTATTTATTGATAATGTTGTTCAGTGGCATCATGATAGGAATCTTATTGATGGAAGTACTGATAAAGATCAGACTTTGAAACTACTGCAAGAACTTGGCGAGTTATCTGATAGCGTTTGTAAGGGTAAAGATATTAAGGATGACATTGGTGACATGCTAGTGGTAATGCTCAACATAACTACTCGCAATGGAATTACCTTGTCTGAATGTCTAGCAAGGGCATGGGATGACATCAAAGACCGTAAGGGTAAAATGGTTGATGGTATTTTTGTGAAAGAAGAAGATCTATGATTTTTGAACTTGGAGAACAGTATAGAATTTACCCTCCCGATTATTTTTTGTGGACATATCATGGAACCGATGAGGGAGAACATTTGTTTAGCAGGGCAGAGGGAAAAATAACTTGGCTAATCCCTCCTCACTTACTCAGAAATTATAAGTTTGTAAAAAATGAAAATACAAAACGAGACGAAGCTTGACTTTGATGATGTTCTACTTGTGCCTCAAAGATCAAGAACGGCGAGTAGAAAACAAGTAGATATTCAAAAGAAGTATCTATTCTATCATTCTCATCGTGAATGGAATGGTGTTCCTATCATGGCGGCGAACATGGATACTACTGGAACTTTCGCTATGGCAGAAGCAATGGCGAGAATCGGACACATCTGTTGTCTGCATAAACATTATGATGTTAGAGATCTTGTTGGATTTTATGATCAACATAATCTCGCTGCTCTACAATACATTTGGTATTCTATGGGCATGAAGCCTACTGAGTTTATCAAACTAAAACAGTTTCATACTGACAGTGGTCTTCAACCAAACATTTGTATTGATGTAGCAAATGGTTATAGCGAAGGATTTGTAGACTTCTGTAGAATGGTCAGGAAGGACTTTAGAAAGTCTATTATTATGGCAGGTAATGTTGCTACTCCAGAAATGGTTCAAGAACTTATTCTTCATGGTGGAGTTGACATTGTAAAGGTTGGAATTGGTCCCGGTTCTGCCTGTACAACTCGACTTAAAACTGGTGTTGGTTATCCACAGCTTTCTGCTATTGATGAATGTGTTCATGCTGCACATGGATTGAAGTCAGAAGACAAGAGGCATGGTCTTGTATGTGGTGATGGTGGATGTCGATTACCTGCTGACATAGTAAAAGGTTTCGCCGCTGGTGCTGACTTTATGATGCTTGGTGGTATGCTTGCTGGAACAGATGAATGTGATGGCGAGTGGGAATACAGTCAAGAAACAAAGGAAAAGAAAAACCTTGTCTTCTATGGTATGTCATCTAAAAAAGCACAAGAGAAGCATGGGACTGGATTGAAGGATTACAGAAGTAGTGAAGGAAGAGTCATGAAAGTACCTTATAAGGGTGCAGTTGCTGATGTTCTTAGAGACATTGATGGTGGCATTAGAAGTGGTTGCACTTATACTGGTGCTACAACACTAAAAGATTTACCTAAAACTGCTATGTTTGTAAGAGTAAATAGAACGCATCATGACAGGAGTGTTTAAAGATGCATTTAGACTACATCAATTGTAAGTTTCTTCATAGATACAATAATGCCAGAGAGCTAGTTGATGCAGAACTTGGAGAAGGTTATTTTAGTGAGCATCTAGAAGTTATTGATCATGCATGGATGTCATTTAGTGGTGAATTAGTTGCTTGGGCATCTGTTGTAGTTGATGGTTATGTGGGTATACTTAAATGTGTTGTTGTTCATCCACAGTATAGAGGAGAAGGTATTGCTAAAGAACTGACAAAAATTAGATTGGCATACCTAAAAGATCAGGGTTGTAAGTTTGTTAAATCATATGCTTGGGTTAGACCAGATGGTAGTTGCCCAAGTTGTGGTATTTTAGAAAAGAATGGTTTTGAAGTAATAGATGAACTAAACGGATACTATAGTCGTTTTAAACATAGTTGTCCTCATTGTGATAAAGATTGTCAATGTATTGCTAGAGTTTACCAGAAGGAGTTATAATGAAACAAGAGATGCCTGCTAGAAGAAAAACTATTTTGATGGATATTGATGGAACTATTTTTCATCATAAAGATAATCTATATCACATGGCAAAGGATGTGCCTATTCTACTTGATGGAACTATTGAAAAACTCCTTGAGTGGAGAATGAAGGAATATCACATTGTACTTACAACGGCAAGACCAGAAGGTTGTCGTGCCGCAACAATAGACCAACTTCGTAATGCTGGTGTTTTTTATGACCAATTAGTTATGGGACTTCCAGCAGGTCCAAGGGTTCTTATTAATGATATTAAACCAGATGGAACTCTAACTGCTGAAGGTATTAATTTAGAAAGAAATGTAGGCATTTATGAGGTGGATGTATGAAAAATAGTGTAGAACTATTGGGCTACTATGGTAGCGATGAGGTTATTGCATGTTCTGCTTGGACATCTACATCTAGGGACTTGACAGATGAAAAACGTAAAAGAGTTGGGGCACTCATTGACATGCTCTGGTCCAACGGCCATGAAACCCCTTTTGAAAAGGGCGTTGTTCATTTCTTGGTTGATACTGATATCGCTTCTCATATACATCTTCTCAAGCATCGTGTATCAAGCCTTAATGCCGAATCCGCTCGTTATAAAGAGTTAAAAGAAGATAAGTATTATATTCCAGAAGATTGGTCTGATGAGTGGGCAAGGAAACTTTCTCTTTATACTCAAGAAGGTAATCAACTGTATCATGAATGTATTGCAGACCTTGAACCAGTATTAGGTAGAAAACGAGCAAAAGAGTCAGCACGATTCTTCAAAACTTATAATAGTCAAATCCAAGCAGATATTATGTTAAACATGAGAAGTTTTGCAAACTTTATCAAACTTCGTAACTCTGAACATGCACAGGTAGAGATTAGAGAGATCGCCCAGCAAATGTGGGATTTAGTCGCTACTATTGATGGTGAGCCTTTCAAGCACACATTAGATACTATTTGGAAACGAATAAGTGGTGTATAATAGATAGTATTTCTACTACATTTATTAGGAGTTCTACTAATGAAACAAGAAGATTTATTTAATAGCTTATCAGAACATTTTGAGTCCAAGGCAGCAGATTTAGGTGATACTGAAGAATTGACAGAGGCAAACTTTGTTATTCCTGAAGAGTCAGATTATGTTGATTTTGGAGAAGAAACAGAAGAGGTCGATGTTGCTGGCCTTTGGGAAAATATTCGTAAAAAGAAGGAAAGAGAAGGTAAAAACTATCGTCCTGCTAAACCGGGAGATAAAGATAGACCCTCTCAAGAGGCTTTAAAAAGGGCACAGGGAGCATTTAAGTATAGAGATCCTGTGACCGGAGAGCTATTCTACTTTGAAAGGATGGGCAACTACAAGAAGAATGGTAGAATGTTGTCTTTTGTTTCTAAAGCAGATTTGGATGAGCCAGATCCAATCTATGAAGAGAAAGATCCTAAAAAGAAAGATACTTCTTTTGTAGGCAAACATCAGGTAACTGCTCCTCCAACTATGACTTGGCAAGGTGCTACAGCAGAAGAACTTTCTAAAGATGTATTTGATAATCCCGGTGAAGCTATGGAAAGAGCAAAAGAACTTGGATTAGATGATGTTCATTCTCATAAAAGTGAAGATGGTAAAAATGTCTTCATGCCCGGTAAAGATCATGCAGAGTACATGAAAGCAATTAAGGGTAAGGCAGATTATGCAGAGGCAGATAAACCGGGACCAAAAGACCCTAGAAGAACTCCTGCTCCTAAAAAAGATCAAAAGAAAGGATCTAAAAAGAACAAACCTGATAGTGCTAAAGATAAGTCAGGTAAGATTACTTTTAGCAAAGAAACTACTGCAAAATTGTCAAAGAAAGTAGCAGAGCATAATGCAAAAGGTAAGGGTTCAAAAGCAACTTTAGGTATGCTTAAAGCTGTTTATCGTCGTGGTGCAGGAGCTTATTCATCAAGTCATGCTCCTAAAATGTCTAGAGACGGATGGGCTATGGCTAGAGTAAATGCATTTCTTACTCTATTGAGAACTGGAAGACCATCTAACTCTGCCTATACTACAGATAATGATCTTTTGCCAAAGGGTCATCCAAGAGCTAAAGCATCTACATTTGCTGCTGAATACAAAGGTAGAAAAGTTACTCTCAATAAACCTTTCAGAACTCCCGGTGGACCTAAAAAGTTTGCTGTTTATACTAAAAATGAGAGTGGTAATGTAGTTATTGTTCGATTTGGTGATCCTAACATGAAGATCAAAAAGAATATTCCTGAACGCAGAAAAAGCTTTAGAGCAAGACATAATTGTGACAATCCCGGTCCAAAATGGAAAGCACGTTATTGGTCTTGTAGAGCTTGGTAGGAGATTATTATGGACAGAAGAAACTTTTTATTGACTACTGGTGCCATGGGTGGCATGTTGACACAAGGGAATGTTTCGTTTGCACAAGATACAAAAGATAAAGATAAAAATGCAGTTATTTATGTTTTTCTTGGTGGTGGTGCAACTCATATTGAAACTTTTAATCCAATCCCTTTGGCTCCATCTAATTATCGGTCTGTTACTGGTGCTGTTCGTAGTAACATTGCTGGTATGGAGTTCGGTGGTTTATTTAAGGATCTTGCAAAAAGGGGAGACAAAGTATCGCTCTTTCGTGCCTTCCATCATAGGGATGCTAATCACGCAAGTGCTACGCATTGGGTCATGACCGGAGAACCAAACTTTGGTGCTGGAACTACGCAAAAATGGCCCAGTTATGGAAGTGTTATCTCTGGTGCTCATGGTACAAATGCTCCTAATGGTTTACCAACTTACATTAAAGTAAACAGTATTCAACATGATGATGCTGCTTGGATGGGTGGTAGATACACTGGATATGATGCTACTAGAGAAGGCAGAAAAGACCTACAACTTGGAGTACCCGATAAAAGGTTTGCTGCTCGTATTGCTATGCTAAATAAAGTCGAATCTAATTTTCATAACAATGATTTGCTCGCTAAATCATGGAAAGAGTTAAGAGGTCAAGCAGTAGAAGTAATCTTGGGTGAAGCATCTAAAGCTTTCAAGGTAGAGCAGGATGCTGAATACGAAGATTATAAAGAGACAAGTTTTGGCAAAGATCTATTAACTGCTGTGAGATTGATAGAAACTGGATCAAAGTTTATTACTATCAATTATGGTGGCTGGGACATGCATCAGAACATTGAGGCTAGTCTAAATAATAGACAAGTCCAACTTGATGCTTATCTTGCTAAACTTATTGATACGTTAGAGAAACGTGGACTATATGAAAGGGTTATGCTGGTTGTTACATCAGAGTTTGGTAGAACTCCTAAAGTCAATGCTAATGGTGGTCGTGACCACTGGGCAAGACTTGCTCCGCTCATGATTAGTTGTGGTAGTTATGATATGGGTAGAGTTGTTGGGACTTCTGATAAGAATGCTGAAGCACCAGATGATGGTTTGTGTGAACCAGAAGACTTGAAATGGACTATCTTTGATCATCTTGGTATTGATAAAAAAATGTCATGGTCGTCAATAGAAGGTCGTCCAATGTATATAGTAAAAGAGGAGGCAAAGAACATCTTGACAGACATAGGATAAGCCGTATAATGTCAAAAAAACAGCAATAGGAACTACTTTAGGGGGTATAATTGTATATCCCCTTTTTTATTAGGAGTATATATGTTCAACTTTTTTAGAAAAAAAGAAAAACTTGAAGAGAATAAAGTAGAAGTTCCAAAGTCAGTAAATTTTAGACAAGAGAAGGCGTTAATGGATGACCCTTCGTTTTCTTTATTACTACAACTTAATCAAGAGACGGGAGAATATGTTTTTGCGATAGATGCTAATGATAAAAGTATAGAAAGTGCAGAAATGGCAGCGACCTTGCTATGCAATCTTGTGCATGGTGAGCTTAATACAGTACTCATTGATGCTATTCAAAACTTCCCAGATCCAGACAAGATAGCAGAAACAACATTTGTAGCAGCAACTCTTGAATTCTGGAAGGGATACGAAGAACAAATACTTGAGTCATTACAACAGCAAGTTAGAGTTCTAGAAAAAGAAAAGAAACGTAAAATAGACCCCACCAAAATATTTAATATAAGAGGTGAAAAAAATGAGTGATGACATGAAATACTCTGATGATTATGATATTGGATGGGAAAAGTGGGTTGATGCTTATGATCAGACATTAGAAGAAGATGATATATTGGATTCAGATGATTTTGATGATGAAGAGCTTGACCCGGAAGATTTAGAAGCACTCGGACTCAACGAAGGTTTTGGTCAGATGCAACCTATGATTAGGTCCATTATGACTCCATTTGGAATACTACCTCTTACAGAACAGTCTCTTGCCAGTAGGCATTTTAAGTTCTGGGTTGGACACACTAACTTTATGTTGGGAGATGGAAATAAAACTGGAACTGAAGAGTTTGAGAAACTTATCGGTAGTGTTCTAGGTGTAGAGACAGTTGATGTATTGACATCTTATAGATTTAGAATCGCTATTGGTAAGATGTTTAAGGATAGAGATGTAATGGATAATGTTAAGAAGCGATTAGTTGCCTTTGTCAAGGGTAATGAGAATGACGAACAAGAATCAGGATCTGAATGATATTTTTGATAATAACCTTTCTGTTAGTACTAGAGAAATCTATTTGTGTGGTAACGATGGAGAGGTTGACGAAAAACTTACAATGGGGTTCTTGAAGAACTTACGCATTTTAGAGAATAAGTCTAAAGACCCCATTATTATTCACCAGTATAGCATTGGTGGAGACTGGAATGCTGGTATGGCTATGTATGATGCTATTCGTAATAGTCCATGTCAATTTGTTTATGTATGCTATGGTATTGCTGCTTCTATGGGAAGTATTATTCCACAAGCAGTATTAGGTAAAGGTTTGAGGGTAACATCAGAGAACTGTGAATGGTTGATACATGATGGAAGCAGTAATGTTTCTGGAACTCACAAGCAGGTTATTTCTGGTATTAATCATAGTAAAATAGCACTTAAAACAATGTATGATATTTATACAGATGCTTGTAATGATGGTGAGTTCTTTAGCGATAAAAATAAATCTCAAGTAAAGAAACACATCCAATACCAACTAAACACCAAAGAAGATTGGATATTTAATGGAAGAGATGCTGTATGGTATGGATTTGCGGATGGAGTTCTAGGTGATGAAGGATACCAAGATGTACTACGAATATTGTAACTATAATACCCAAGATGTATTGAATACTAAAGATGAAATGAAAAAAGTATTCAAGATGCTTGACATGGGTTTGAATGGATTTTGCACAGACATTTTCCAAATGAGAGAGATTGCAAAGTTTTTGCCAGAAGGATTTGTTCTTTCTGGACCTGTAGATTATCCTCTTGGAAAGTCTGATAGAAAGGTTCGTCAGCACGAAGCACTAACATTGCTTAAATCTGGTGCTAATGCCCTTGATTTAGTATGTCACAGGCATTATCTGCTAAATAGTGATTGGATACCACTTAAAGTTGACGTAGAATGTATGGCAGAAATCTGTAAAGATTACAATGCTACATTAAGGATTATGATCAACTGGCAAGATGACAAGAGTGGTGAGATTATTGTTCAGATAGCAAAGTTATTACAAGAGTATGGTGCTGACATTTTTATCCCCTCTCTTGGCTATTATAATGATGACTTTATAGATAATCTAGTTATCTCTCATGTTACTCAAGAAGATGCTAAAGTTCCTACTATTTGTAATGGATATTTACATTTAGAAAAACATTTAGATGCTCTTGGTAAGGCAGAGGTATTTGGTATGAGATTATATCCATCTAACTATAAGATGGTGTATAAATAGATTAGGATTAGGATTTACATTGTTGGATTTTTTTTGGAACTTTTGTCCAAATGCTAACTTATGAGGTGATATTATGGCATTTTGGAACATTGTAGGAGGTTTTGAAAATACCTCCTTTGATAGTAATGGTTTTGCTACTGGTACAGATGTTGACCAAGGCTCAATCCGTTATGCTGGTAACATTGCAGAAACTACAAAGTTTACAAATGTTGCTTTGGGTGAAGGAAATCCTGTAATCACTATCGTTTCTGGTGTGGATTACATTGACCCAGCTAATGGATTATCTTCTAGATTCAACGGTGGTACACAAGTTATTGTGAGAGTAACAGATGAAATTGCTGCTCTTTCTAACACTGTACTCCTTGGTGGTGATTCTAACAGTGCAGAAGATCCTGCTATCAATCAAGCCGCTGTTATTGAAACTAAACTCTATAAAACAGCGTTTAGAAACAATCAGTGGAATGCTGTTAGTGGTGTCTTCGATCCTGCTGTTACAGTTGCACAATCTGGTGGTTGGAATCTTAGTGCAGGTGTTGATAACTCTACAACACTCGTTGCTTCTGGTACAGATAATGCTGCCAATCCAACTCAAGATGCTCCCGGTGAGCTTGTTTACCATTACGGATCAGGTGCAGAGCCTACCCAAGATGAATACAAGCCACGTTATCTCTGGTAAACTTAATTTCCTAAGCGGAGGTGCATTTGATGCTAGAATCATGGGAAATGATACGACATGTAGCCGAAGTTTTAGGGATGATATTTTTGCCGATTTTGGGATGGATGTTATTTACTTTGAACAATCACTCTAAAAAGATTATTCTTTTGGAGGAGCGTGTGAACGAGACTATTACAACCAGATTGAGCAACCTTGAAGAAAGAATGGATGATGTCAATAATAAAGTTGATGAGAATCATAAGCTCATTAATGACATCGCCACGAATGTCAACAGTTGCAAAATGGTATTACATGACAGAGATCAAAAGCTTGATTCTATCTTAGAACAAGTTAAGAAAATGTCAGAAAAATAGCATAGTTTTGTGTAGAATACCGTGGACTCGGTGGTATAATTTATCATTGGGTTCACGGTTTTTTTATGGAGTTATCTTATGGATCAAATTGAAAGAGATGAAATCGCTCGTCAAGCAGAGATGGAAAATCAAATAGAAACTGCTAAGATTTATGCAAAGAAAAAATGCAAGGACTGTAATGGAAGAGGATACTATTTATTAGATATGATTGATAAGCAAAGACCAACTGATAAGTATCTGCAATTCTGTAGTTGTGTCTATAAAAAAATGAAAAAATACTCGTAAAAAATTTGAAGTGTAATTTCTGGGTGTATAATTATTTACTGGAGCATAAAGACGCTATTTATGAGCTAAAGCGACACTTTCCAGTAAATACTCGATGTTAGTTTAGAACATACAATTTAACCTTGTTGTATATTTTAAAGTAAAGTAATTGACATATGTTCAACACTAACAACATACCCTGTGTCGCTTATGAAAATTACACCCGTTGAAGTTTTATCTTTGACGGGTTTTTTTATCTACTATGAGGAAACAGAATGAATATAAGAGTTAAGAAGCGTAATGGAAGATTAGAAGAGTTTAATGTTGAAAAAATCCATCAGGTTGTGGATTGGGCATGTAAGGGAGTAAATGGAGTTAGTTTATCTGACATTGAACTGAACGCTGAACTCGCCCTACATGACAAGATCCCGTCTACAGAGATTCATGATATCCTTATCGACTCTGCAAATGATTTGATCTCTGAAGAGGAACCTAACTATCAGTTCGTTGCGGCGAAACTTCTTAACTTTAAACTTCGTAAAGATGTATGGGGCGGTTATAATCCTCCTCGTTTGTTTGATCACATTAAAGATTTAGTAAAGTTAGACTTGTATGATCCATCTGTAAAGTCAGCTTATACTAAAGAAGAGATTAATAAGCTTGGCGAATACATTAAACATGATAGAGATTATTTATTTACTTATTCTGGTTTGCAGCAGATGGTTGATAAGTATCTCTTGAAGAATAGGAATACTGGAGTACTTTATGAGAGTCCTCAATTCGCTTATATGCTAATCGCTATGGTCTTGTTTATGGATTATGGTGATGACAGGATTAGAAGAGTAAAAGAGGCTTATGATTACTTCTCTACATTTAAAATCAACTTGCCAACTCCAGTTATGGCAGGAGTTAGAACTAAGATTCGTCAGTTTGCATCTTGCGTTCTTGTTGATGTAGGAGATAGTTTAGACAGTATCACTTCTTCTGTTGCTAGTGTTGCTAAGTATACTGCTCGTCGTGCTGGTATTGGTTTGAACTTTGGTAGGATTAGACCTCTCAACTCCCCTATTCGAGGGGGTGAGGTTATTCACACTGGAGTGATTCCATACTTAAAACTGTTTGAGTCGGCAGTAAAGGCTACAAGTCAGAATGGTATTCGTGGTGGTAGTGCTACTGTGAATATCCCCTTTTGGCACTATGAAATCGAAGATGTAATGGTGTTGAAAAATAATGGTGGGACTGATGATAACAGGGTTAGGAAGCTTGATTATTGCATTCAGTTTTCCAAGGTATTTTATGAACGATTGATTAAGGATGAAGAGATTACTTTGCTGTCTCCGGCAGAATGTGAAGGTTTGTATGATGCTTTCGGTCATGAAGAGTTTGATGATTTATATTTGGAATACGAGTCTCGTAGCAATCTACAGTTTAGTAAGAAAATCAAAGCGAGGAAGCTCGCAGAACTGTTCGCTAGAGAAAGATTAGAGACTGGTCGTATCTATGCGATGAATGTAGACCATTGCAATCAAAATGGTAGCTGGGATGTAGATGTAAAGATGACAAATCTTTGTGTAGAGATTACGCATCCAACTAAGCCATTAAATCACATTGATGACCCAGAAGCAGAGATTGGTATTTGTATCTTATCTGCTATTAACTTGATTGAGATTAATAATGATGATGAGTTGCAAAAGGCTTGTGAGATTACTATTAGATTGCTCAATGCACTGATTGATTATCAGGATTATCCTATTAAGGCAGGAGAAACTTTTACTCTCAATCGTCGATCATTAGGAGTTGGTATTACTAATCTTGCAGGATTCTTGGCGAAGAATAAACTGTCTTACTATGCTCCAGAAAGTTTAGAAGTTGTTGATGAATGGATGGAGAAGATACAGTATTATTTACTTGATGCTTCTTGTAAGATGGCAGAAGAAAGTGGTGCTTGTCCAAAGTTTGATGAGACAAAATATGCCAAAGGATTATGTCCTTATGATTGGGCAAACGATAATGCAAAAAAGATTGTAAAAAGAAAACCCTCTATGGATTGGAAGGGTTTAAAGAAAAGAATCAAGGAGCATGGGTTGAAAAACTCTACTGTTAGTGCTATAATGCCTTGTGAATCATCAAGTGTCATTCAGAATAGTACTAATGGAGTTGAACCAGTTAGAAGATTATTGACATACAAAAAAGCAAAGAATGGAATGTTAAAGCAGTTAGTTCCTTCTTTCCATAAAAATAGAAAATACTACGATCTGGCATTTGATTTCCAGACCAATAAACCTTTGATGGACATGATTGCAACTTTACAGAAATGGTTAGACATGTCTATTTCAACTAATAGTTATTATAACTATGCTCATCATGAGGGTGGTAGTATTCCATTGAGTGTTATTATTAAAGATTTAGTTTATGCTTACAAGGTGGGAGTAAAAACTTTGTATTACGCAAATAGTCCAGATGGTGATGTTGATGCTACTAGTGGTTGTGATGGTGGAGGTTGCTCGGTATGATGACTGTATTAAATAAAAAAAACGTAGATACTACAACTCAACCTTTGTTTCTAGGTGAGCCTTTAGGTTTGCAAAGATATGATAGGTTTAAATATCCAATTTTCTGGGATCTATACAATAAACAAGTAGAATTCTTTTGGCGACCAGAAGAGATTGAGCTTAAAAAAGATAGAGCAGATTTCCAAACACTAACAGATAATGAGAAGTTTATTTTTACTTCTAACTTAAAGTATCAAACGATGCTTGACAGTGTTATCTGCCGTGGTGTTCCTACACTGCTTGAATACGTTAGTAATCCTGAACTGGAAGCATGTCTAAATGTATGGGGTTTCTTTGAGCAAATTCATAGCACATCATACAGTTACATCATTAAAAATGTATATGCAGACCCAAGTGCTGTATTTGATTCTACATTAGAAGATAAAGAGATCCTCAAGAGAGCCGAAAGTGCTATTGAAGATTACAATAAGCTAGGATATGGCACATATAAGGATGTAAAAGAGCAACTTTATATGACCTTGATTAGTATCAATATCCTAGAAGCGGTTCGCTTTTATGTTTCATTTATTTGTTCTTTCTCTTTTGCAAAGAATAAAAAGATGATTGGTAATGCGGACATCATTCGTCTAATCAAGAGGGATGAGGCAGTGCATCTTTACAACACTCAAACTATCTTGAACATCCTAAAAGAAGAAAAATCTGAAGGGTTCCAAGAAGTTATTAAGAAGTGTCACGATGATGTTATTGGTATGTTTGAGAGAGCAGCAAATGAGGAAAAGGAATGGGCATCTTACCTATTTAAGGATGGATCATTGATTGGTTTGAATGAAACTACTCTACATGGTTACATTGAGTGGTTAGTTGACTCTCGTCTTGACGCACTTGGATTTGACAAGATTTATAATGCAAAGAAGAATCCTATCAAGGGTTGGTCAGATGCATTTATGAATAGTGAAGCAGTCCAAGTTGCTCCTCAAGAGAGCGAGATTACATCTTATAAAATTGGTGCATCTAAAAATGATTTAGATGATTTAAGTTTTGATGATATGAGTCTGTGAGGTGAAGTATGTTCATGAGAGAAGTCCCAGAAGTTGGGCATGTAACTACCATAGAAAATGGAAAGGCACATTTTAATGCAGAGAAAACCTACAATCACATTAGGGTTTTTTATAAAAAGCAAAAAGTGCATTTGTTGTTTACTGACAAAGATTTAGAAAAAGCAATGTATAGAGTTCAAAAGAATCATGATGATATTGAACGTCAGATTCCTGCTGATAAAGAGGTTCCAACCTGTAATCTTTGGTGGGCTATTTATAGTGGCCTTGTTACTGTCGGTTTAGTCACAGCATTGGTGGCACGATTCTTGGGAGTTTAATATGAATCACCAACCCGCACTGGTTTTGAATACAGACGGGCTTCCATTAAGGGTTATTAGTTGGAAAAGGGCGATTTGTTTAGATATTCTAGGAAAAGAGATACCAGAGGAAGGTATTACAGTTATAAAGTACTATGATGATTATGTGCAATCTGCTGGTGGCTTAACTATACAAGTCCCAGCAGTTGGTATGACTAATAGATATATAAATGTTAATAAAAAAATACCACTTACTAAACATAATCTTATGGTAAGAGATAAGGGTCGATGTCAGTATTGCTATGAGAAGTTACCTGAGAGTATCTCTACTATCGACCATGTTATCCCTAAGAGGATGTATAATAGGAAAGCGGACTGTCACATCTGGGAAAATGTAGTTATTGCTTGTAAATCTTGCAATATTAGGAAAGGTGGCAGAACTCCGAGTCAGGCAGGGATGCCTTTAATAAATAAACCATACGAACCAAACGCTTACAACTTCTGGGGTTTTAAGAAACTACCAGAATGGGAAGAGTTTTTAGGGTATAATTAATGAAGCGAAAAGACGTTTGTGATAACTGTCAAAGAAAAATAAGTAACAAAGATAAAGTTACTGTCATCATTCCAAATGTAGAGGCATCTACTAAAATAGCAGAAGAAGATACCATGCATTTGAAGTTATCTAAATACTCTTTGACTACTAGAGCAATGAAAGTCTATTGTTCTAAATGTTTAAATCCAAAGGATTATGTAGGAGACGAAGATGCCTAGATATACATTTGTATGTGAAGATTGTGGAGAGTATTCTGAGATGGTTTCCTCTATTTCAGAATATGATAAGTCACTTGCTGCGTATAAATGCCCACATTGTAAAAGTAAAAAAGTTGTGAGGTCTTACGAGGATGACAATACTTATTGTTCTGTAAAAGAAATTAAGACAATGATGCAGCTTGCTGAAGCTAATGAAAAGAAGTATGGTAAAGAGCTTACGGCTAAAATGAGAGAGGAGCATAAGACCAAACGTAAAGAGGGTATGAAACAACTACCTAAAGGTATGAGTAGAATTAATTCTGCCAGTGACATGACAGATAACTATACAAAAGCAGATTGGAAAAAGAAAGGGAAAGCCAAATGAGTGAGCATGTAATTAGGCAAGACAAACATGTCATGCCAAAACCAGAAGATGTGGAAATAGTACATTCTGATACTATCTTTCTGTATACCATCAGTAGTAGAGAGGATTATAAGGATCAGGAAGGAAACTTTAGAATAGCACCTATGGATTTGCAAAAAGCAAAAGAACATCCATACGTTCATGCTATTAAAACTGCTAATAGATTTATGGTAAAGGTTGGGCAGAATGGTAGATTGTTTAATCCTTATGGACTTTATAGTGAGGGTATGGAAACTAAACAAAGAGTTGGTAGACCTACTTGGAAATTTATTACTACTAACGAAAGCAATTTTAGGAACTATGTAAAGTTCTTAACAACTAAGAACGAAGTATTCTTAAAGAATGCGGAAAGGGAGATTATCTAATGGCGAAGTTTGCAAATACAAAAGGACTGAGTAAGCAAGAGAAGTTTATTATTCAGGGTATGGTTGCTGAAAGTAACTCTGTAGAAGATATTGCAAAGTATCTCGATAGAGAACCAGAATTGGTACAAGGCTTTATGGAAGATCTCAAACCTGAAGAGGAGTCTGTAGAGACACAGGAGGCACCAGTACAAGAAGCCCCAAAAACTACACATGTTATTAATAAAACTGCAAAGGGGAATAAGGGTATTGTTGCTATGACTCCTGTTATGTCAGAAAGATCTGATGCTAACAGAAAAGGCAGGGGCATTCACACCGCTAAAAATGCAGGTTATACGCATAAAATCCATGAGTAAAAAATACGAAAGCAAATACCAGTCAAGACATAATCCGGGCAAAAAAGTTACGCTTGGACAATGGATGGCTGAGTTGATGTGCGAGAGAAAAGCACAGGCAGATGAGAATAAGGAACTGCCACGCAGATTCTGGATCGAAAAGCATAAAGATAAAGAGTCTTATAAAAAGTGGCAACCTTATCTCAAACGCCAAGTGTATACTGCTTATAGACTTATTGATCAATACGGCGATGATAAAGTATTGCAGTTTGTAAGAAACAATAGAAACATTTATTCTTTAACTCCCAAGTGGGTAAAAGATAAGTTGGACCAGTATCAGATTCCTAAAGTTATTAAACCTGATACAGATGATACTCCTGTTAAGTACAAAGAGAATCCTACTTGGAGTACTGACAGAGTTAAGAAGAAAAGCTTATATGACAAATTTGATTAGGAGATTGTATGACAGTGGCAGAGAATCCGTTATATAAAGATTTAGTAAAACAGTTTGGCGATGCATTGCATGATGCTGCATTTATTACAGAGAAACCAAAGCAGATTATTTCTGTGTCACCAAAGATTGACCTTGCTCTTGGTGGTGGTGTTCCTGAAGGTTCATTATTCATTATGACTGGGCCTGAAAAGATTGGTAAGACCGTTACAGCATTGTCTTTTTGTGCTAATGCACAGGCACAGGAAAGATTTGTTTATTACGGCAACATTGAAGGTCGATTGAAAAAGAGAGATCTAGAAGGTATTCGAGAGCTACAACTTGGACCTGAAGAGTTCCAGATGGTTGGTAGCTCTGAAGGACATATCCTGTCTGGAGAAGACTATCTTGGGATCTTTGATAAGGTAGTTCATGGTCATCCTAAAGCAGTTGCAGTCGTAGATTCTTTCTCTGCACTTGCCGCTGAAGCAGAACTTGCTGGTGAACTTAAAGATATTCAAGTTATGAGTATTCAAAAGACACAGGCAAAATGGTGTCGTCGTATTGGCAATGTTCTACCAATCAATAATGTTACCGTTGTTGGTATTACTCACATGATGGCGAATGTATCATCTTTTGGAAGTAGAAAAACTAAAACTGAAAAGAGTGGCACATCTTTAAAGTATCAAGTAGATGTAAAACTTGAAGCGAGCCATTCAGAACCAGTAATGCAAGGTGATACTCAAATCGGTCAGAAGATTAACTGGAAAGTTGTGACTTCTGCTATTGGTCCTCCGGGTCAGAAAGTTCAGAGTATAATTAAATACGGAAGAGGGGTTTGGCGAGAGTTTGAAATCGCAGAACTAGCATGTGATTTTGGTATTGCTTCAAAGAAAGGTGCTTGGATTACTGTGTCTGATACAGAGAAGTTCCAAGGAATGCCTAACTTTGCACAGTATCTAGAAGAAAACCCTGAGCGATGTATTGAATTAGAAAAAGAAATTTTTGACACTGTAGGCATGGAACGATGAAAGTAAGAGATTTAGATTTTAATGAATGTACTCTCAATCTAAGAAATAGAGTTGTTAAAGCAGGTGATACTAGACCTCGTTCTACTTATCATCTAAATGCTAGAGGTATTATAAAGCAACTGTTTCCTACTGTTCAGGTATTGGAAGAAGTGCCAGTAACTTTGAGAAGAGGTAAGAATATTTCGCTTGACTTTTTCATTAGTCAGTTTAGAATAGTTATTGAGGTGCATGGTCAACAACACTATAAATTTACTCCAATGTTTCATGCTTCTGCTCAAGATTTTATCAAGCAGAAGAAGAGAGATGCCGATCTAAAAGAATGGTGTGAGTTGAATAACTTTACTTACATTGAACTACGTTATGATGAGAAACCAGAAGAATGGATCAACAAAATAAACATGCGTTAGTAGATAAGATGGACAGGATTGATACTATTCTTGATGAATACGAGAGCAGTATTGGCCTGTCTGCCTATAATAGAGACTTCCCCAACTCTAATACTGCTTATGCATACATGAATATGTCTAGGGATCAGATTGAGAAGATGGATATTGAGGGCTGTGCTGAAGCGGCCTACATTCTTGGCAGTCTATCTTTTCATCTGCAAAGGTCAATCAACAGAGAAACCGCAAGGTTGAACTGGGCAAAATCAACTATAAAGGAGATTATTTGTAAGAAGTCAGCACAGTATAGTGGTGCTTGGGGCAATCAAGACATGCAAGCAACTTTGGATAATGATGCAAGTAGAAAACTGCATGAGATACAAAAGTATTGTCAACAAAGAATTGATAGATTAACATATTTAGCAACTTCAACTAAAAATATGTCCGATCTGTTCATTAACCTTCAACGAGCAAAGGTGGCTAACAATGGATAAATCAGATTTAAATGAACTAAAAAACATGCTGAGTGGACTAGAAGCTTCTATCATGGCAAAGGTAGATGAGAAACTAGATAAGATTACTACTAAGAGTGAACAAAAGACAGAGAAGAAACAAAAGTATCGTCGTAGAAAACAAAAAGAGAAAGAAGCTAATGGATTTGATGTTGGTGCATTAGACTTAACTGCTGCTGAGAGAAAAGAGTTGTCTCAAGCATCAAAGTCAGATCAGCAAAATAATGTACATGTTCAAAGAGATAGGTTGACAAGACGCAGACCTTCTGGTAGAATTGAAGTGAGATGCAGAAGTTGTGGTAAAACTGAAAAGGTTTCGCCAGCACTAATTGTTAAAGATGAAGATGGTTTTCGTTATAAGTGTAATAAATGTTCTTGTAGTCCGGGGTAGAAATGAACATTAAAGAGTATTATCAATATTATTTGACTTTACATCAAAATCCAACATGTAGGCTATTGCATTTTGTTGGTCAGCTTGCTACAATAGGATTTACGTTTTGTGTTTTATACTTTTGGCTGTGGTATTTGATTCCATTGATTCCATTTGTGGTTTATCCATTCGCATGGTCAGGTCACTATTTCTTTGAGAAGAATGAACCAGCAGCATTTAAGAATCCGTTGTACGCTAAGATTTCTGATTGGATGATGTTTCGAGACATCTTATTGTTTAAAGTCAAACTTTGGTAGAGGTAGGTTATGCCGTTTCAAGATGTAGCAGCAGAGAGAGCAATCCTTGCTGGTGTTTGTAGGTATGGTATTGATGCATATTATGATGTAGCAGATTTGGTTGAACCTAATAGTTTCTCGTTAGATTCTAATCAGATTATCTACTCATGTCTTCAACATATTTTTACAGTAGAAGAAAAGACCACTGTAGACTTAGCATCTATTCTTTCTGCTGCCAAAGCTATTGGTGTTTCTGAGTTTCTGTCTAGCAAGTCAGAGCAGCAACACTTAGCAAGTATCATCAAGTTTCCTGTAGATCAAACAAACTTAAGAAGTTTTGCACAGATCGTTGGTAAGCTAGAAGTTGCTAAGAAGATTTATGATCAGTTAGAGATTACAAGAGAAAAGTATTTACATCTAAAAGGTCATGAGCCACTATCTCACATCTTAGGTATTGCTGAAGAGTCTATCTTTGATTTTATGTCATTGCTAAACGGTGGCGATGAGAATCCTAAACAACTATTTGAAGACATTGATGAGTACTTAGATGAGCTTGCAGAAAACAAAGTCGAACAAGTGGGAGTCCCAACTGGTTTTGCACGCTATGATTTTGCTATTGGTGGTGGGCTTCGCCGTGGCACTGTTAATGTCATTGGTGCAAGGCCAAAGACTGGAAAAACACTCTTGGCTCAAAACATGGGAATGAATATCGCCAAGCAAGGCGTTCCTGTGTTGGACCTTGATACAGAAATGATGTTCAATGACTTCCGCAATCGTGCTATTGCTTCTGAGTCACAAGTCGCTATCAATGCTATTGAATCAGGTCAGTTTGATAGTGATGCAGTATGTAAGAATAGAGTTTATAATAAAACACAAGCAGTAAAAGGTGTCCCTTATTATCACATCAACATTGGTGGTAAACCATTTGAGGATCAGTTAGCAATCATGAGAAGATGGTTGGCTAGACATGTAGGTCTTAATCCTGATGGCACTGCAAAGCAATGCGTTATTATTTATGACTACTTGAAGTTAATGAATAGTGCAGACATTAAAGATGTTGCAGAGTTTCAAGCTCTTGGATTTATGATGACAGCACTTCACAATTTTGCCTTGAAATATTCTGTTCCTATACTATCATTTATTCAGTTGAATCGTGATGGTATTACAAAGGAGAGTACGGATGCAGCTTCGGGATCAGATAGAATCATTTGGCTATGCTCTAACTTTACTATCTATAAGGTTAAGTCAGATGAAGAAATCGCACAGGATGGCGAAGAGCATGGGAATCGTAAGTTGGTTCCGATTATCGCCCGTCATGGTCAGGGTCTAGAAGATAAAGATTACATTAACGTAAAAATGAAAGGGCACTTTGCCCACTTAGAAGAAGGTCTTACTGCTAAAGAACTAGAGGACGGTGGTAACTATGTCGATGACGATGAAGAATTCCAAGGTGACAAAGAAGATGTCCCATTCTAATGATTACAATGATCAAGCAAAACTAGAGCAACTATGTTGGGACGCAGTAGATTACATAGATAACATCTATGAGCATTTTGGTATTGACATCAAGTACAGAAATGATCAGTTAATTAAATCTTCTTGTCCAGTTCATGGTGGTGATAATCCAGTTGCTTGTAACTTTTATCCTGCTGGAGATCATGTAGTTCACTGGAAGTGCAGGACTCACAGTTGTGAAGACCACTTTGGTAAGACCATGATTGGTTTTATCAAGGGTTGCTTATCCAGAGCTAGATACGATTGGGAAAAGTCTGGCGATAGAGAGGCAACATTCAAAGAAACAGTTGATTTTCTGCTAGAGATTACTGGACAGAAGTTTGGTGAAATCAAACAGAAAAGTAATGCTGTATTAGAGATGAAACAGTTCAACACTATGGTTTGGACTATGTTTGGAGAGGAAGAAGATAAACCAGAAACTATCATCACTAGAGACTTCTATAGGTCCAAGACAGAAATCCCTGCACAATACTATTTAAATAGAGGATATTCTGCCGAGATCTTAGATAAGTATGATGTTGGTTTCTGTTCAACTAGGGGCAAGCAGATGTATAACCGCTGCATTGTCCCTATTTATTCTCACAATATGGATTACATCGTTGGATTCAGTGGTAGGAGTATTTTTGGACAATGTAAAAAATGTAAGTTTTATCACGATCCAGAGGAAAGGTGTAAGTTTTTTCCTAAATGGCGACACTCAAAAGGTTTCCAAAAAGAAAAATGGTTGTATAATTACTGGTATGCAAAAGAACATATCTCCAAAAACGGCGTTGCTGTAATTGTGGAGTCGCCGGGAAATGTTTGGAGATTAGAAGAAGCAGGCATTCATAACTCAGTTGCGATATTTGGAACAGCACTCAATCAATCTCAAAAGGATTTATTAGATGGTCTTGGTGCTATGTCTTTAATTATTCTCATGGACAATGATGAAGCAGGAGAAAATGCTGCTAATAAAATCATTGAAACATGTTCAAGTCAATACAGGATTTATAAGCCAGTTATCAATACAAATGACATTGGTGAAATGGATCTTAGTGACATTCGTAGTTTAATCTTACCTTATGTATTAGAAGCGAAGGATTATTATAAATGACAAAGATTATAGGATTCGCTGGAAAGAAACAGAGCGGTAAAAATACATGCTGTAACTTTTTACTTGCTTTAAAGTTCCATGAGCATGGAGTTTGTAAACATGCAAGCTTAAATGAGCAAGGGCAGATTATTGTTTCAGATCTTTTTGGAGAAACTGTATCTGGTGTTGATTGGATACCATTGACTGAAGACTATGTTGATATTTCTCAACTTCTAGCAAATTTTGGACCTTGTAAGATTTATGCTTTTGCAGATGTATTGAAAGAGTTTGCGATTGATGTGTTAGGACTTGAGCATAATCAAGTCTATGGAACTAATGAGGAAAAGAATTCTCCTACTCATTTACGATGGGAGAACATGCCCGGAATTGTAACAAAGAAAGTTTTCACACAAAAAAGTTATTTTGGTTATGAAGATGAAATAACTGGTATTACATACCATGAACCCGGACCAATGACTGGTAGAGAAGTTTTACAATACTTTGGTTCTGACATCTGTAGAAAGATGTATGAGAATGTATGGTTTGATGCTTGTATTCGTAGGATCAGAAAAGATAAGCCAGAGCTTGCACTTATTTCTGATGTAAGATTCTCTAATGAGATCAAGGGAGTACAGGATGAAGGTGGTGTTGTATTTGGACTACCAAGAGACCTATTTAATGATTCACATAAAAGCGAACAAGTAGATTTGCCCCTATGTGATTATGTATTACCAGAAGGAGATATTGATACCACAACTAAAGAGTTGTATAAAACTATTATAAAAAATAACATTCATCCCTTTAGATCAAAGGTGAGTTAATGGGTATTCCAATCGTTTATTTTAGAAGTAGTTCTTTTAACTGTCATAGATTCTGCCCACAACAATACTTGGTAGAATACTTTCTTGGATGGAGAGGTCCAAGTAATAAGAAGGCAGATAAGGGAACTATTGTTCATAAAGTACTAGAAGTAGCAGCACTTGCTAAAAAAGCAGCACAGGATGGACATAAAACCTTTGTTGATGATGTAGTAGGTGAAACTAAAACTGCTGATTATAGAGAAGCGTATCTAGAAGAGCTTATTGAAAAAGTTTATAACTACTATACAAAAGCATTTAGTCATCATGAATGGACTGATAAAGATTTAAAAGATTGTAAAAAGTGGACATGGAAGGCACTAGAGATCAACGGAGGTATGTTTGATCCTAGAAATATGAATGTTGTTGCTGCTGAACCTCACTTTGATTTTGAAATAAAAGAAGATTGGGCTAAGTATGAGCACGAACTTCCAGATGGAACTAAACTAGACGGTTATTTGTCCATGAAAGGCACCGTAGACCTCGTTACAGACCTCGGAGACGGTGTGTATGAGATTATTGACTGGAAGACTGGGAAGCGGTTAGATTGGGCCACAGGAGAGACTAAGGACCAAAGAAAACTTTGGAGAGATGCACAACTACGCATGTATCACCTTGCTATGGCTAATAGATTTCCTGAAGCTAAAACATTTTTAATTACTATTTACTTTATTAATGATGGTGGTCCTTTTACTGTCCATTTTCAAGATAAAGACTTGCCAAAGACAAAAGAGATGATACAAAAGAAGTTTGAGTTCATTAAGGCAACTCAACAGCCGACACTTATTAAAGAGACAGATCCATCTCAATCTTGGAAGTGTAGGAAGTTGTGTCATGCTGGAATGACAAGTTTTGAAGGGACACACATTGAACCTATTAAAAACGTAAGGTATAATAGAGATATGACAAAGTGTGAACAGATCAAATACATGATCAAGAAAAAGGGTGTTGAATGGGTTGTCCAAAACTACAATGCACCAGAGTTTAATTTCGCTTCTTATAAAGCACCGGGGAGTGTTGAATGAGTTATACGCCACTACATGTCCATTCTGAATATAGTTTGCTCGATGGACTTTCAAAGACTTCACAGATTGCATCTCGCATCAAAGAGATTGGTTCTACAGCTTGTGCCTTGACAGATCATGGCACAGTTAGTGGTGCTGTTGATTTTGTTAAAACAATGAAAAACAATGGACTCAAACCTATCTTAGGTTGCGAGTTTTATTTCTGCTTTGGCGAGTCAACTGATAAGAATCCTGACAACAGGAAACTTCTCCATCAAGTTATTCTAGCAAAGAATCTAGAAGGTTGGAAAGAGATTTTAAGATTAGTTGCTCTTTCAAATCACCCAGATAGATTTTATCATAAACCTAGAATTTCTATGCAAGATGTTGGTTTTGCTATTAGTGGTAAAAACTTAGTGACATTTAGTGGTCATCTTGGCTCTATCCTTCAATACAAAATGATGGATGAAAGCGAGGAAAGGCTTGATCCTGATTGGTTACAGAAAGGTTGTGAATGGGCAAACTATCTACAACAGCTTTATGGAGAAGGTAACTTCTTTATTGAGATTCAAATGATTGATAGTCAGAGAAACCCTCTAGCTAAAACTATTGCTAACTGTTTGCGTCAAGTATCTAAAGTTACTGGTATCCCATGTGTTGCTACTCCAGATGCACATTATGCTCGTAGAGAAGATGCGATTGATCAAAGAGTTCTTTTATGTACTTCATTGAAGAAAACTCTGGGTCAAATCCAAATGGACATCAAGCAAGGTAATAGTGTTGGATTACAATGTTTCTTTGAATCAGACAACTTTCATATTCCTTCTTTTGAAGAAATGAAACAATGGCATACAGCAGAGGAGATTGAGAATACTAATAAAATTGCAGACATGTGTGATGATTATAGTATTCTATCTGCTCCTAATCCTCCACAGTTTCCATGTCCCGGCGGCATGAGCGATGAAGATTATCTTCGTAAGTTGTGCCGTGATGGATGGAAAAAGAAGATGGCTCATATTAGTATGGACAATGACCCTGAACAATTTCAAGTTTATGGTGAAAGAGTCAATCATGAGTTGGAAGTTTTTACGTCTTGTGGATTGAGCAGTTACTTTCTTATCGTTCGTGACATTATTAAGTTCTGTCATGAGAACGGATACATTACTGGTCCCGGTCGTGGTAGTGCTGCTGGTTGTATGGTATCTTATCTGATTGATATCACGCAGATTGATCCTATTCCATCAGACCTACTCTTTGAAAGATTTTATAACGCAGGTCGTAACTCTCCGGGTAAAATTAGTTGGCCGGATATTGATATTGATGTTCCAAAGGAAGCAAGACCTAAAGTTATTGAATACATTAGAAATAAGTATGGTGAAGAGAATGTTGCTCAAATCGTTACTTATACAACTCTAAAAGGTCGTTCTGCATTGAAAAGGGTTATGCACGCCGTAGGTGGTATTTCTTTTGCAGAACAAAATGCTATGACTAAACACATCTTGGATGAAGCAAAGATTGCTGATGAACTCCAAGAGATGAAAGAGGAACTTGGAACCTCTTCTATCATTAGATGGTGCATTGAGAACAATCCTAATAGGTTTAAAGATTGGGTTCAAATTAATGAAGAAGGAGAGATGGTTGGCGATAAAGCAGAGATCTTCAAACAAGCGATTCGTTTAGAAGGAACTAAGATTATCCAATCTAAACATGCTGCTGGTGTTGTTGTTTCACCATACAAGATTTCACAAACCTGTCCTATGGTTAGATCTACTGATGCAAATGATAAAGGTTACATCGCTGGATTTGAAGGACCAAGTTGTGAGGAAGTTGGACTATTGAAAATTGACGTTTTGGGTATTACAATGTTGGACAAAGTTATGTCCGTTGCAGACATTTTAGCAGGAGTTGAATAATGAATCATCGTTGGATTATTGTTTATGATTTGGAAACTGATGGACCTGACCCTACTACTGCTAATCCAGTAGAGATTGCAGCGGTCCCAGTTAATCCTAGAACTTTGGAAATTAAAATGGATGATACCTTTGAGGTTACAGTTAAACCTCCGGGTATTGATAAGGATGAGTATTTTACAACAGGTGTGCAGAAGACTATTGATTGGCACGCTTCAACAAGAGGATGTTCTTCTGAAGACATTGTAAGTACTTGGAAGAAAGGTAAATCACAAAAGGTTGCTATGAAAAACTTCTGTTCTTATTTGCAGAAGTATCACATTGAGAAAGATCCAATGAGAAGAATCTACTTTACAGAACCAGCATACAGTGGTTATAATGTAGATGGATTTGATGACATCATTATTCGTAACATGTGTGATAAGCATAAGTTGGATTATCCATTCGCCAAGATGGGCAACATGGATTTACTTCATTACATTACCTACTGGTTTGAGAATATGCCAGAACCAGAAAACTATAAGATGGATACATTGAAAGAGTTCTTTGGATTACAATCTCATGGTCAAGCCCATAGTGCTATTTCTGATGTTGTTGATACTGCTAAAATCTTGGTTAGGTTTTTGAAGTTTGCTCGTCGTCAAGTTAGTGTTGATAAGTTTAAAGGAAGTTTTGCATGAGAACTTTTCCCTGTGGATGTACATTTGAAACTGATAGTAATGGTCGTATTATCTTTGATCCTGATGTAGAGAAGTTGCCAAAAGACTGCTCTGCTACTTGGGACTTGATTTGTGAGGGTAATACTAAAGGTGTGTTCCAGTTGGAAATCCAAGGGTCTAATGCAGAGAAAGTACAACCTCGTAGCATTGATGAACTATCTGACTTGATTGCTATTATTCGTCCCGGTTGTACAGAGAGTTTTATCAAAGGTAAAAATCTTACCAACCATTATATTGATAGGAAGCATGGGCGTGAGGATGTGGAGTATCTGCATCCCGCCCTTGAACCTATTCTTGCCCCTACTCAAGGTATCCTTGTTTATCAAGAGCAAGCGATGGCAATTGCTAAAGAACTTGCTGGTTTCTCTTTGCAGGAAGCAGATGTTCTTCGTAAAGCTATTGGTAAAAAGAATGTAGAGTTGATGGGTAAAATCAAAGGCGAGTTTATCAGTAAAGCCATTGAGCATGGTATCGTGAATGAAGAAGAAGCATCAGAAATCTTCTCGTGGATTGAGGCATCACAAAGATACTCGTTCAACAAATCTCACTCTTATGCTTATGCTACTAATGGTTATCTTACTGCTTATGCTAAAGCACATTTCCCTCATGAGTTCTTTACTTCTTATTTGAAACATGCTATTGGCAAGCCAGATACATTTGAAGAGATTAATGAACTGGTGAACAATGCTCGCCTAATGAACATCCATGTTCAACCTCCAAACATTAAGAAGTTACAAAAAGACTTTCAACTTGTAGGGGATTGTCCAACCTTCGGCATGACAAATGTAAAGAAAGTTGGTAGTTCTGTTTATGATAAACTTATTAGTTGCATCAAAGAGAATGGTAATAAAAATGTAGATGACATGAACTTTGATCAATGCTTGATGATGTATGGTCATTGTATCAAAAAGGATTCTATGCTTGCACTTATTCTGTCTGGTGCTTGTGATTGCTTTTACATTAATAGATTAGAAATGAAGCACATCTATGAACAGTACAAAGAGTTGAGCAAGAGAGAAATAGAATGGGTCCAAAAGAACATGGAGGAAACATTACTTGAAACACTAAATAAAATGTTGCTTACTAATGACTGGTCAGATAAAAAACGTCCTATCTTTAAAAGAGACAGGGTAGAGATTATTGATGGACTGATAGATAGTTTAGAAAATCCGGGGTATAATTTAGAAGATAGTCCTGCATGGAGAGCTAAAAATGAACAGGAATACTTAGGGGTCGCTCTTACATGTTCTAAAGTAGATGAATATGATACAAGTCACGCGAACTGCACTTGTAAAGAGTTCCTAGATGGATTCCAATCTACTAATGGTATCGCTATTGCCGCAGAACTCAAAAGTATTAGGGAATGGACTATTAAACGAGGAGAATCTAAGGGTAAGAAGATGGCGTTTATTACTCTTAGTGACTCTACTTGCAATTTGGATAATGTAGTTATGTTCTCTGAAGATTATGAGAAGCATAAAAATAAATTACAGGAAAAAGCGGTGATGTTGTTTAGGGGAATGAGACAAAAAGAAAAGAAGGGATTTTTAGTAAAAAATGTCTTACCCCTAAGAAGTTAGTTTGGATACTATAGCTATAATAAGGATACTTATGGAAGATAAAATAGAGGCGAATATGGGATTGGTTGTATCGGTTGTCAATACATTCAATCCTAAAAGCGATGAGGAAAGAGATGAATACATTCAAGCGGGTAGGATAGGTTTATGGAAGGCGATACAAAAGTATGACCCTGATAGGGGCTGTAAGTTTAGTCCATTTGCTAGGAATCCTATCCGTTGGGAAATCATTAAAACAATAAATAGTGCTAAAAAATACAACAATCAAGCAGACCTTAACAATGTTATTGTAGGTTTTTTAGAGGTCTGTAGCGATGACGATTTCTGGGAATATATTCCAGACATCCTAACCAATGAAGAAAGAAAAGTTATAGAATTGAGATGTATGGGCCACAACTTTACAGAGATTTGTAAAGAAATAGGCAGAGGAAGACATTATACCAAGAAACTCTTTATGAGTGCTGTAGAAAAATTGAGGGACACTAATGAGTAAAAAGAAAGTTCTGGTAGTAGCAGAGAATCATAAGTTGGCATCTGGATTTGGTACTTATGCAAAGAACCTTTTAGAAAGATTACATGCTAGTGATAAATATGAACTAGCCGAGTTTGGTATCTATGCCAATACATCAATGGCTAAGGAAGTTCCTTGGAAGTTCTACGCAAATGCACCAGATGAGGATGATCCTCAAAATTTTAAGGATATGTATAATGCCAATCCTAATAATCAATTCGGTGCTTGGAGATTCGATAAGGTAGTTCTTGACTTTAAACCAGATATTGTTTTGTCTTATCGTGATCCTTGGATGGACATGTTTATCTCTAAAAGTCCTCTGCTACCATTCTTTCATTGGGTATGGATGCCCACAGTTGACTCTGATCCTCAGAAGCAATCTTGGATTGAAGGATTCGCTAAAACAGATGCTATTCTTTGTTATTCAGAGTTTGGCGAAAAAACTTTAGAAAAAGATGCAGGTCATTTATTGAATGTAATTGGCTGTGCCTCTCCGGGCATTGACCCTAAGATTTATAAGCCATACGACAAGAAACAGATTCGACAAGAGTTAGGATTAGATCCTAATGCAAATATTGTTGGAACTGTGATGAGAAATCAAAAGAGAAAGCTATTTCCAGAACTTATCAAGTCTTTCTCTAAGTTTCTAAAAACTGCACCTCCAGAAATTAAAGATAACACTTACTTGCTTCTTCATACTTCCTACCCAGAAAAACAAGGTTGGAATCTCGGCTATCACATTGCTGAAGAAGAGGTTGGGGGTAAGGTTTTGACAACCTATGTCTGTCGAAGTTGTAAGAAATTTAAAGTTGATTTGTTCAGAGACACTTTAAACTATTGTGATTCTTGCAAAAGTCTTTCATGTGTAATGCCATCTGTAGCTTTTGGGCTGGAAGTGCCAGATCTTGTTAAGATTTATAATGCTATGGACTTGTATGTTCAGTATGCTATCTGTGAAGGTTTTGGTATGCCTCAAGTAGAAGCAACTGCATGTGGTGTTCCTATTGCATCTACAAACTATAGTGCTATGGAAGATGTTCTAGAATGGACTAAGGGTTATCCTGTCAAGATTCAAAAAATGTATCGCGAACTAGAGACAAATGCAGAAAGAGTATTTCCTGATAACGATCATCTAGTAGAAATCATGATTAAACACTTGATGCTTTCGCCAGAAGAAAAGGCAGCAAAGAGTCAAGAAGTTCGTGAAGCTACTGTGGCGAGATATGATTGGGATGATTGTGCTAAAGTGTGGATGGACTACATTGACACATACAAACCAAAGCTATTTCAAGGAAAATGGAATGCTTCTCCTAATCTTTTCGAGATCCCTAAAGAGATGCCTCCCAATTTGGATAATGAATCATTTGTTGAATTTTTATTCTACAGTGTTATTAATGAGCCAGATAGTGCGTTTGGCTATGAGGCTACGAAGCTTGTAAGAGACTTGAACATTGGTGCAGTCGTTGAACATGGTATTGTTGATCCTATTGACCGGGAAAAGATTTTTCAGCAATTTAAAAATAGAGGTGAGAATAAATTGTTAACTGAACAACTTAGAACTGGTATGGCTTCTTTATCTCCAGATAAATTTATTGAGGTTGCAAATGGAAAATAAAGTTAGTGTTGTATCTACTACATGTAAAGATTGTTTGTTTGCAAAGTATGTTGGAGATACTCAGGTAGATTGCGAATTGGGTAAGATTGAAAAGATATCTAATCATCCTGTCTATGAACTTGTAGAGGCAACGGATAATGTAAAAAACTTTTATGTTTTAAACTATCATCTATGCTTACAACAAAGGGTAGCTGGTTGGGTTCATGATAATGAAACACTTGAAAACATGAAGAACCTAGTCAGAGAAGAGATTAAGATGAGTTGGGGTGCTATTCTAGTACTAAAAGATGAACCTCTTAATGACATGTCTAGGGTTCAAAAAAGACTAGAAGAAATCCTTAGTCAAAGTAATCCTCCTAAATGGATTGGTATTATTAATCAAAATACTGACCTAGATGTCTATTGGATTATTGATTATCTCAATGAAAAAGGTGTTAGGTGGAGCATTGAGTCTGGGACAGAAAATACAAGGTATTACATAGACTACCTGTTTAATAAATTTAAGAAGGATAGGTTTGTCTTCTATGCCGTGTTTGAATCTAATAAAGATGTTCCTAATGATTTGTATGATAAGTTGTATAACAATGTGATTGATAACATGATGCAATACTCTGTTATAAAAGATGAAGACTTACTACATGGTATGATAGTTAGTAAGGTTGCACATATAAAGTATGAGGGTAATAAGAATGAGGCGTTAGAGACAAAAATTAAAAAGGAAAGTAGTATTGCTCTCTTACTTAATCATGAAGATTTACAATGAAGAAGCACATAAAACCAATCCGTCAAAATCTCAATGAAATGTTAGTGCATGTCATTATACCGTCTGCCGGTATAGGAAGAAGGATGAAGTCTTATGGTTGCAAATCTTTATTAAACATAAAAAATAATTCATTGATAAGTCTACAACTTAATCTTATAAATGATTCTATACCAAACAAAGAGATTGTTCTTGTTACTGGATTCGATTCAGATCGCCTAATGAACAATTCTCCAGATAATATAATTAAAATAGAAAATGAAAGATACTATGAAAGTAATGTAGTTAGAAGTATTGGAATGGGCTTGAGAGCTATAAAAGAAAACGATCATGTATTGATTATCTTTGGCGATTTATTATTAAATGAAAAAGCATTAGAGTCTATAGACTATAACCATTCTTGTGTACTTATTTCAGATCACATGTCAGATAATGAAGTCGGGTGCAACATAAACAATGCTGGGAATTTAGAGTATATGATGTTTGACCTCCCTAATAAATGGGGACATGTAATGTATCTAACAAGCAGAGAATTGACACTTTTTAAAAAATTTGTTTGGTCTAAGCAGACCGATAAGAAATTTTGTTTTGAAGTAATTAACGATGTAATAAATAGTGGTGGAAAATTTAAATGTATCAAAAATGATGACATAAAAATAATGGACATAGATACATCTAAGGATTTACAAAAAGCACAGGAGTTTATTTAATGAAAGTACTAATACAAGGCGGGATGCAATACAATGCATCTAGTGATTTAACTAAGGTAATCAGTAGACTTGGACCAATCGCATCTGTCCAAGACATGAGCCAAATAGCTAAGGCTTTAAACGATTATGGCCCAGACTTATTAATTGTGGAGAAACAGTATATCAATGGTATCGTCGAAGCTTACCGTGATCAAAACGGCTTAAAGATTATCTCTTTAGGTGAGAGCGATAAAGCAGACATTAGTATTCCTGTGGAGACAGATGTTCCTAGAGCTAGTCTTGAAACTTTTGGATTTAAAGAAGATGTTGAAAAAACAGACATCTCAGTTTTTTGTGAGAATCCCGATCATGTATTCTTGGCATCATTCTTATGTGAAAACTATAATGTAAAAGCCTATGGGCCAGTCAAAATTAATTCGCCTAGATATCTTGGTATGATTTCAGATGTAGACATGTTTGAGATCCTAAACAAATCTAAAGTATCTATAGTATTTAATGTTGAAGATGCACAAAGAAGTGCTGCTCTGGGTACATACCCTATCAGTTATTGCAAAGATAACTTAGTATTACAGACCTTTACTGGTATAACATCTCTAATGGAATGTATGGATGATTTACTAGCATCTGGCGTAACTGATAAGATGAAAAATGATCTACAAATAGTGATTGATGAATTTAAACAGAAGAACAACTTTACTTATGTGGCAGACATGCTAACACAGCTAGGATTCAGTCAGCAAGCTGCAATGATAAATAGCATTATTCAGGAGATAGTACAATGATAGGATTTTTAACAGATGGTGGTAAAGACAGGCAGATGCTGGCGAGCGTTGAAGAACTTGCGAAAGATCATCTATGTCACATATTCGCTGGAGCTTTGATTCCTGATGTCAAAACAAACGTATTGCAAAGATACGAGGCATTTCACTTTAATGGAAAAATTATTACCTCTAGTTTTAGATTGTCTCAACAACTACCCCATCTAGGGTATTGTAAAAAGAGATTTTATTATGTGAGAAACTATGAGTGGAATAATGCTCAAAGGATGACCTACAGAATTATGAAGAATACGCTACTTCATCCTAATACTGAAATTATTGTAGAGAATCCAAATCAAGTGAAACTTATAGAAGAAATTAGTAACAAGAAAGTCAACTACATCATGAGCAATTGGGATGTAAATGTTTTGAGGCAAATAGCAGATGAATGAAAATCAGATTATAGATATGTACAAGAATCAGAATAAAAGTACATACGAAATAGCTAAAGAGTTTGATACTTATCCTAATAAGATTCGTCGTATCCTTATAAAGAATGGGTGCGAGATGAAGGATAAAAGTGCAGCACAAAAGAATGCATTAAAGCAAGGTATAGCAGCACATCCTACTAAAGGTAAGAAAAGGTCTGAGAAAACTAAACTCAAGATTAGCGAGTCACAAGCAAAGGTATGGGATAATCTATCTAATGAGGAAAGATTACAAAGGTCTTTGATTGGTAAGGAGTCATGGAATAAAAAAACACTAGAAGAGAAATCTGTGTTTCTACAAAAGGCAGGCGATGCTATTCGTCATGCTGCTAAAACTGGTTCAAAGATGGAAAAATTTTTACTTGAAGCCTTGATTAGTGAGGGTTTCAGGGTAGAATTTCATAAGACCCATTGGTTGCAAAACTCAGAGTTGGAAATCGACTTGTATGTTCCAGATTTAAAAACTGTTATTGAAGTTGATGGACCTTCACATTTTGAGCCAGTATGGGGTCATGAGAATCTCGCTCGTAATCAACTATCTGATATGCAAAAGGATGGTCTAGTATTACGACAAGGAATGGTTATGGTTAGAGTAAAACAGACTAAAAGACTATCACAAAAGGTTATGAGAGATACCCTAGATAGTTTATTAGACTTGTTAAATAGGATTGAGAAAAGTTATCCACCTGAAAATGAAAGGTACTTTGAACTATGAAGAATGATGATTTTGTAGGCATGATTGATGAGATTAGTGAAGCAGAAGAGTATGGTATTTCTGAAGAAGCTATGGCAGCACCAGAACCAACTGATGAAGGTTGGTATGATTTCCTGATTGACAATCTATACGAAAATGAACTTGTTCAAGGTAATCCAACCACTGATGGTTTAAGAAGACTTACCGAAAGGTTCTATGGTGAGATTGTAAAATCTAAAAGCGATGTCATTGATACAGAGCATGATGGTAATGGCTTGAGATGTACTGTAAGACATACATTATTGATTCGCAAATACAAAACAGGGACTTTAGCAGAGTGCGATGCTTGTATTGATGTGGATTATCGTGGTGTTCCTCATCCATTTAATCGTCACGTTGTTGCTACCGCTGATACCAGAGCAGAAGGAAAGGCTCTTCGTCGTGCATTGAAACTTCGTGTTGTTACTGCTGAAGAAGCACAGACACAGGTTGGTGAAGAAGAAGTCCTTACGGCACAAGATCACATTAATGATCAGCAAATTATGGCTATTAATGCAGTTTGCAGAAAACATGATTTAAATGTCGAAAAAGTTACCAAAAGTGTATATAATAATGCAAAGACTTTAAAGCAATTGACTAACTTGGAAGCATCTGTTCTGATGGATAAGATCACTTCTTATCAAAGGGAAAAGTCAATCCCAGAAGAACTTTTAGGTTATGATGCGAGTTGGCAAAGTTCTTTCTAAAGGAGCATTATTATGAAAGCAGTTGTAGGTCCAGACGGTAAGGTATCGTTTGAAGTAGAGGGCGATAGCGAGTATGAAATCTTTAAACAGATCGCTAGAGTCCAAGAAGTTTTTGACCATAATAAGTGTGGCAAATGTGGTAGCGAGCATACAAAGTATGTGTGCAGACTAGACAAAGATGAAAACGATTGGTTAGAAGTTGTTTGTCAGGAATGTCGTGCTAAAGTTATCTTTGGTAGGGCTAAAAAAGGTGGTGTTATCTATCCTAAGATTAGATGGGATCAGCTTTCTGAGAAGCAACAAGAACAGCGTGCTAATGAGCAGGCTTATGCTGAAAAGCATTACGGTTATCTTCCTCATAATGGATGGTTTAATTTTCAACGGGAGAGTTAATATGGTAAAGCTTGGCGATTGGGTTCATAGAACTAGAGAACCACTACCCGGATTCCCAGCCTTTGACTGACATCAGTTTGCTTTTGGGCAGGTTGTCCATGTTGACACTGATGAAACAGTTCAAGTTGAGTTTCCATGTCGTTGTATGAGTATCTCTCAAGTAGACGATAAATCAGATAGATTTAAAATGTGGAATAAGGGAGAATACTTACCTCTTGATGATAAGTCAAGAAGGATTAAGCAAAAACAGTTTAAACATCATTGCAAGGTATCGCATGTCTAATGAAGAGGAAAAACTAGATGAAGTAGTGGAGGCACTAGAACAGGAAGGTGTCTCTGCTACAGATTCTGTAGAAAGCCAAGGTATTGGCGATAAGGTTTCTAAAGTATTTGGTCTTTTTGGTATCACACCTGATACAGTACAGAAATGGCTAGGTATTGATGAATGTGGATGTAAAAAGAGACAGAAGTTTCTTAATGGGGTTTTAAGTTCTAACAAGGAGAATAAGGAATGAATGAAGATCTATTGAACACACTACAAGCACACTTCCATGCTAAGTTTCTTAGAGCTAGGGCAAATTTGAATATTTATCTTACTAATGCTGTTGGTGTTGGTGAGCATGGTGATCTTGTAGAGGAAGGCATCAAGCACGTTGAAGCGATGGAACATAATAGGTCTTGTGTGGAGTTATTAAATGAAATAGCTCAAGCATCACAACCAAATCCAGATGAGCAAAAGGGTGAATAATGGGTATTGTTGATGGGCATGAAATTCCAAATGCGACAACAGAATATTGTGAGTGTTGTGGATGTGGAGAACAAACTTGTTGTTGTGACTGGCTTTATCCCACTGACAAAATCTATTGGTCCGCTGAACATAGTCTAAAATATGAGATTATTGATAAACAATGTTTAGCATCCACCCCATGCAGTAGTGCTGGAGAGTTTGATGCAAAAACTGGATGCATGTCCCCCGGATCTTTTGGACCTGATTCAGATTATTGTATAGACGCTTTAGAGTGGGCAAGCCCAAATAGTCCTAGAATTAATGGTAGCACTGGACAGTGTGCTAATGTTAATCTAAGGCTTATATTAAGGTGTGCCGCAGATCCGGGCGGCACCACAGCCGAAAGCACATTAAATAACTGTGATGGTGCTAGGTGGGTCTTGCAAATGCAATACAGTAATTCAGCTTGTGATAGCAATTCTGATAATAAAGAAAGATACGATACTTTTTTCTACATTAATCAAGTTGGAACATTTGATTATTGCGGCACTGAATATGGGCCAACTACATGCGAAGAAGATACAGGTAGTTCATGCCCAAACAAAGGCACATTAGAGATTTACTTTTTAGTAGATTCTCCTAGACAAAATCCAAGTTTTCCCGGTGGATGTAACTGCTGTGCCCAAGGGGATGAGATGGTTATCAAGATTACATTTGATCAAACAGCTTGCCCAACAGCTAAAACAGCAGTAGGAAATGCTGCTGGATGTTAGTTTATAAACCAGTTAGTGCCATCTGTATGAACGGTTATTGATTCATACTGATTTGTCAGTGTCTGACTTGCAGCACCATTAATAGTTGCACCACCAGCACCTTGAACTGTAACTGTATTGACTGTATTATCTACTTTCATAACTGTATTTGTATAGGCAATCATAGTACTAGCATCTGGCAATGTTACTGTATACGAAGATGTAGAAGCATTAACTCTAATTACACTTGACATGTTATCAGGAGAAGTATAGTTGCTAACAGCGTCTACGTTATTAGCATAAGTCATACTCATACTGGTTGTTTGAGTTACATTATTGCCAGCACATTCTCCGGGGTCTTGAAGAACACCTTCTTCAAATTTCAAAGTCTGAGTAAACTTGGTCAAAACATTATTATTACATGAGACATCACATACTAGCTCAACATCGGCAGTTTTTCCACATATGTGTAGATCTAATAAGCAAGTTCCAAAATTTCCCGGTTGAGGAGGATAGCCTTGTGATGAACTCTCTTTTACAAAAAATGCCTCACTAAGCCGTATGTCTTGAAACCTTCGTCCATTAGTTTGATTTATAGACGGATCTACAGGACCAATGCCATCTGGATGTGTTGAACAACCGCCTTCAATTCGATGACTATGCTGAATCAGTAAGCTTCTACCTGCTAAAGACTGAAATGGCTCTGCACGAAAACCTTCAAAAAATAAACCATCATATTGATGAACCGCTAGTCCAGAAGTATATGTCGATGCAGCGAGTACTGTTGAAGATAAACCACAACTCTTATAAAACATAGTAGGAGTGCAAACTTTGGCTACAAAAGTTTCACATAAATCTAAATTAGGACCAAGATTGCCTGCGGTTCCAACAGGCTTTTTATACAATGCTATAGCACCAGCAAACTCTAAGTGAAAAGTCTTTGCTTTAGAAAAAGAATTAGGTTGATCTGATGCTGATGCAGGCACGCAACCCTGACCAAACGCTGGATCACTCTGTGATGCACTAGTTCTTCTACCAGTAACCAATAAAGGTGCTTCTATTTTATACTCACATAAACTACCACCGGCACCAGCACCGTCAGGAGCAGAAGGAGAACCATCATCTTCTCCATTGTATTCTAAAACAACAAGACCATTACCAAATTCTAAGTTTCCAAAAGTTTTTCTATCTAGTGGAGTAGCCGCTGCACTAGTAGTATCACTAGGAAGACAAAGATTTAGGGCTGATACTTTATGTATTGTTGATAATTGCACACCAGATTGATTAGTTCCATTACAAGCAGCAGATTCATAACCGATTGCAGCTATACCATTACCAATTTTAATTTGTTGAATATCTGAAATACTAGATACATTACCACATTCATACTGTGCATCAAACTCAATACAGATACCACTTAATCCACCACCACCTCCTCCACTTCCGGGGAAGATAGGCCAATATTGATTATTAACATTATCATAATAAGCCATGTAATCCTGACCAGATGGTGTCGTACTATCAGTGATGTTAGTAACATTAACAGTTTTAGTGTTGATCACATCACCATTAGCATCATACACATCATTAGCATTTAAAACTACAACTGGACCGCTAGCACCAGCAGATATGGGGCTACCAGTCACCTTATACATTCTAAAGCTAGGTGGAGTAGTCCATACACCCCTTCTTCTATCATATCTTAAATCTACTGGAGCAGTAGGCCACAATTTATCATTTTGCAACCAACCCTCTTTAAACCCATCGGCAAGCCCGTCATAATTATCTTGCCAGCTATCTTCAACGTCTGCACCACCAGAGTTTGGAACTGGTTTTCCAGCTAAGTCATAACCCCATCCATGGACTACTAATGGACCTCTATGTGCTATGTATCTATAATCAGTTTGAGCATAAGGATCTCCACCAGCATCATCAATGGCGGGTAGAGATGTTGTTCCTGTATAAGTATCAAAATCACTTGAGGTGCCTCTTGCTACATCAATAACATTATGTCCCGAATAAGGAGCATTAGATCTTTGTGCAACATCACTAGCAGGAGTAGCTAGAAAATCTAAATAATCAGTGCTAACCCTAATAGGAGTGTACTCATTTAAGGGAGGAGGTGCAGCTTCGCTAAAGTTAGGTTGATCTGATGTAGTTGGATTATTAGGATCTGCAACCTCTTTAGATAAGTTTGATGAACCGGCTCTTTTTTGAACTGGTGATTGCATTCCATCCATACTAACATTAGCACTATTATCATAGTCATCAGTGTTAGATGTGCCTTGTAAGGTATTACTTACTACATAATTATTTTTACTTCTATTTGTAAGTCTTTTACCAGTTAAATATGCTGAAGCACCAGAATCTGAATCTGACTGATTAAGCATACTTGCAAATTGTTGTAATGCAGCTTTCCTTTGACCAGCAGCAAGTCTAGCCTCTCTTGCTAATGCTGCTCGGACTTTTCTACCAAACTCAAGTCTTTGCTGACCAATCTGTTTAACTCTCTCCGCATTATCTTTAGTAAATCTACCAAATACTGGAGTGAAGCTTGAAATCTGATACTGAGTTGTAATAGCAGAACCATTAACAGTTACTTGAATGTTAGTAATCTGTGCAGCTTTGGTGGAAACTCCACCTGTATTTACATAGTAATAATTTGAACCTTGATAAAGACCATTTTGTAGTACTCTACTAGCAACTAAAGAGGGACTATCTGTAATAGCTAAACCTAGAGTTTTTTCTGGATAACCAGCTAAAGTTACAGAACCTCTTTCAGATACTGTTTCATTTGTAATAGAGTTATCAATCTTAGCTGCTGCACCAAGATTCATAAATGTAAATCCACCATATTCCCATGGTGCTAGACCGTCATCTTGCTCATAATAAACCTTACCACCAAAAGGATGACCATTAACAATAAGGCTTGATGCCGTAGCCAACCAAGGACCGTAAGTAGTTGTATTACTTTTTACTGGAAGTGCAGCGGATACTGGAGCAAAAAATGGAAGAGCAGCAGGACCAGCAACAGCACCCGGATTTGCATTTGGATTAAAATCTGCACCAACACTAGGTACTCTAAAATTAGCACCACCATACATAGTTTGAGACAGAGCAAGTGTCGGAGAGATAGTAACTCTGTTAGGAATAGTAACTAAAGCAGCAGCGTATTGAGCACCAAAGAAAGTTGATGGTAACAATGCCCACTTTTCATTAATTTCACCTTTAACCCAAACATTTGTGCCATCAGTTACATAGTCTTCATCTGATAATAAAGAAGTATTAATAGCACCATTGAATCTCATAATAGTTTGCAGTTTACCTTGCTCATCAGCAAAGAAATCTGTATAACTAGATGGGAAAGTCATTCCCAATACAGCAGTAAGAGTATTAGGCCAAGCACCATCAGTAGATGGCTCATCACTTAATAATAACTGATTTGTTTCAGGATCATTTGTATAACATACCCATGGCACTGCAACAAGCCATTGCTTACCGTATACCTGATCACCATAAGATTTTAACCAACTAAAAAATGTTTGTGCATCTTTAGCTTGTGTAGTTTGTGGATCTCTACTACCTTGACCAGCAGGTCTTGCTGCATCAATAGCAGGCTTGCCAAGAGCAGCACCAAGTTTTATGTCAAATGGTGCATTAAGAGACAAGTTAGTAAAGAAATATGTACTCAAATTACTGGATGGTTCATTTGCCTGTAGCCAAGATAAGAATGCATCTTGAGAATAGCCCATAGCTGCAAGCAATGCACTCTCTGAAAATGTAATTGTATTACTACCAGTAGTTGTATTTAATGATAAGTTAAGTGCTCTAACATCTACAGTAATCTGCCATTGACCAGCAGTAAATGAAGCAGTATTAAATCCACCACTATCATTGAAGCCCCAGAAAGGAGTTATAAAACTAGCACTTGTTTGCTCGTATGTTTGTTTCTTTTTAGCACCAACAATAAATGCAGAGTTTGGAGAATCATTTCTAAGCTCTTCACCTATTGAATCTTGTGTAATAATCTTACCAGCAGGACCAGTATTTTGATCTGTAATAAAAGTAGAGATTTCTCCCAGTGCAGGTTGTGACCTTCTAGATACAGTCCTGATTTTAATAACATTAGTAATAGGTGGAGTTACACCACCTTTACAAGGAACTAAATCTACATAGTACTCATAACCACCATCTTTACATATCTCTGAGATAAGCTCAGATAGGGTATAGTTTCCATTTGTTAATCTATAATAGATGTCTGTTGTAGTTGGTAAATCAGTAATGTCAACTACATAGCCTTCACTTCTAATGCTACCATATTTACCAGCAGTTAAACCTTGTTTATAGGTGATTCCTCCATGCCAACTATAATCACTAGTTTCGGCACCACCAAGTAAAACCTGTAAAGCACCTTTAGCAAAATACCATGGAATACCACGTTCGTTTCTTCTGGCATTTCCAAATCCACCGGCAGGAGCACCAAATCCCCCAATCTGGGGACAATTATTAGTTCTAGATTCTAACCATCCATAAACATTAAAAACATTAGGCATACTCAAAACACTACCTTGATATTCATCGGTAATGACTTGAGCACCATCTAACAAAATGTTTGGGCTAATAAGATTGACAATCAGGATAGGAAATCCACCGGGATCTTCTGTTATGTTAAAAGACTGAATGATACCAGCGAACTCAAAGTCTTCTACTTTAAAAAATGCAGCAGAACCAATAGGTGCATTATTGAAGCCGGGATCACCAGCAGGAAAGTTTACAGAAGTTTGCCAATTAAAATTATCGTCAAAATAATCTCTGGGACCAGCACATTCATCTTTGACTAACTTAATTGTAACTGTAGATGCCTGTTCATTCCAACCAGCAGTAGCACTGAAATCAAGGACTGACATACCCAAAAACAATGTTTGAGTATAACCCCCGAATACAGATTGTGGAGTGCAGCTATTCTTAGGTGGCATTCTTATCTCCTATTTTATGAACAGTTACCTACTGTCCAACCCTTCGTCCATGTGAATCTTCCATCCTTTGGACTCCAAGTTTTTGTATCATTATTAACAAACACTTGACTATAAGCAGCAATCAATCCTGCCTCATAAGTATTTACTAAACTATTATAGTCTGAAGGTGCTGTAAAATCAGCAAAATCACATGCACCGCTTCTAGGCAAAATGGCTTCAATAGAAATCTCTCTTGTTCTAGCCCCACTAGTTCCTACCTCTTGGAATAATGGACCTGCTAATCTTCCAAGTACTGTAAGAGATGCAAATACATCATTGGGATTTGTTTCATTAATATTTATAATCTCGCTCTTAGCAGAAGCAACACAGTTTGCTGGTCTATCATTATAAACAAAGTTATAACTTACAGTTCCAGCACCACCATTGTATCCAAGACTACTAGCAAACCCTGTTGGATTTAAAGTATAATCTCCATCATAAAGTGCATTTGCTCTAGAGTATAAATTGCCAGAAACAACACCTGTCCAATGTGTAATGGCATTTTCCATTTTACTTGTTGATGCAGTTGCGGCAGGATAACCGATACTTGCCAATCCTTGGATTGTTCCATTAGCAGTAACAGTAGTTTGATCTGAATCTAAATTCTTTTCTCTTGTAACTTCAAAGTCTTCAAGGGCAGCACCAGTAGATGCAACCCAAGATTCATTCATAGAGATTGAACCCTCTTGAACATTTTTATTGACAATTCTAAAATGGTTATAATAACTAACAGAAGAGATGTCAAAAATGTTAGCAACATCTGCATCAGATGGAGTTGATGAACCATACAATGTATTTAAATAAGTTTCTGCGGTTGATAAACCATTAGTAGCACAGCCATCAACCTGTAAAGAAACATTATGAGAAACTGTAAAAGCAGTATCCATCAATGCACCACCAAAAGCAGTTCCACCAGCCTTTTCATCTAAGTGTTGAATAGACCATTCTTCTGAGATGGCAGTAATACCACTTGCAATAGGAGCATCACCAGATAAAGAAGGTATTTCTAGGGTAATGTTATAAGCAGCATTTTGTGCAAATAAATCACCATCATTTCTAGGCTGAAAACTAATATTGGTAACAACACCAGAGCTATCAATAAGTGGAGTATTACTATCACATTGAATTTTAAAAGTTTGGCAACCAAGCTCTGGCGAAAAAGCATTTTCAATAGCACGAATGCCACTAACAACTGGTTGAAAACCACTAGTGATAATGTTACCTTCTAGAGTAACCTCTAAAGGAGTAAATAACGTATCATAATTACCGGGACTTCTTTCTCCTCTTCTGGAAATAGAAACACCGGGATTAGGCTGATTTATACCAGAAAAAGTAAAACTGCCATATGTTACTAAAATGCTACCAGCCATTTATTATACTCCTGCACCTTGTTCTGTTGTACCACCGTTAGTATTGTCTCCGATAAGTGGTGCGATTTGCTCCACAATCTTAGGAACGATTTGTGCTGCCAATGCTTCAGTAAAGCTACCAACACCTTCAATCTGAACTGGAGCGATTGTCGCATTGATTTGATTTGGTATAGTACTGACTTGGCTCAATGCTGTGTTCAATCCTTCTGCAACTGTATCAAACAATGTTTGCCATGATTGTTTAACAGTCTCTCCTCCTGTTATTATAGCGTTATTTAACTCTTTTGCTGCATCTGATCCATTAATAACTACTGCTGTTTGAGGACCATTAGCTCCACGACGACGAGCTATACCTCCACCTAATTGTCTATACACCGGACCACCATTATGGAAACTTGGTAGACCATTATTCATTCTAGTTAAAGCTCCAACTCCTAATCTACTAACGGCATTTCTGTTCATTACAAACTCACCGTCTTGAGCCATAATTGGAACATCACCGCCATTGGAGAATCCTTTAACCTTACCGCCTCTGCCATAGAGGGCTACGTTTTGAGCGACACCAAGAGTTCTGCGTCCAGCCTCAATTTGCCCCTTAATAATGGATTGAGTTGCGGGAGAAATATCTCCAGAGCTAAAGTATCTCTGTGCAATTCTTCTTGCCGCATCAAAGTTTCTAGATAATACAGCTTGGTTATATTGTGCCCTAAACTGTGCAACAACTCTATCTTCTTTTCTTTTTTGTGCTTCTACTCCTCTGTCTCTTGGTGCTTCAGTTGTAGTAGATACAAATCCACTTGTTCCATCAGATGAAAATGCTAATGAACTACGCAAGCCCCTTGCCTGATTTCTGGACCTTCTCTCTTGATCATACTTTCTTCTTTTTGCTGATCTTTCAAGAGGATCAGAAGTACTATTAATGTCATCTAAACGATTTGCACGCTCTTGATCTCTAGCCTGTCTCTCTTTCGCTGCCTTTTCATCTGCCGCTTCCCTTGCGGCTCGTTGATTTAAACCACCAGTTGCCGCTCTTCTTTTCGCTGCCTCTTTATCTGCCGCTTCCCTTGCGGCTCGTTGATTTAAACCGCCAGTTGCCGCTCTTCTATCCGCTGCCTCTTTATCTGCCGCTTTTCTTCTTGCTTGATTAAGCTTTCTTATTTCTTCTAATTCTTCATTACGTTTCCTTCTAGCTTTTTGTGCTGCGGTTTCTTGTTGTTGAGCAGTGGCATTAACAGCAGAAGATGTGTCAGTTGCGGCTGTTTGAGCAGCTTGCTGTTGTCTTAACTGTTGCCCTCTCGCTTCTAACTCTGCACCTTCTGCTTTGAGTCTCTCTACTCTAGCCGCAGCTTCTTCGTTTGCCAACTGAGCTTGCTCTAAAGGAGTTGGACCAAACTCAAATTCAAGAGGTCTTAATTCTGCCTCTCGCTGTGCATTCTTAGCTTTTATTTCCTCTATAGTTAAATCACTTGTAAAGGCATCTGCTGGCAGAGATGGTTTAAGATTCAGCGATCCCTGCCCTTCGCCACCAAAAACTGGGACATTTCTGTCTACTAACGGCTCTTGTTCAGCCGCCAATGTAGGGACAGAGCCAAATACACTAGCAGGTAAACCACCAGATAAAACGCTTGGACGGCCTCCACCTCTTCTCTGAGAAATTCTTTGTGCTTTCTCAATGTCTTGATCAAGTTGTTGGAATGCTGCTTCTTGAGCATCTCCCTCAAGCTTATTAATATCGTCAACTCTTTTGATAAAATCAGTTCTATTTCCAATTCCGGGCTGTCCAGCTAAAGCATTTAAATCAGCTTTCCCACCAGTTGCATTTTTAACAAGCTGGTCTGCTGAATCATCTAATCGTCCTTTAGTATCTAAAAACTGTTGAACTTTAGATTCTGCTTTTAATGCTTCTTCAGCACTATCAAAACCAAGTTTTCCAGCAGCATTATTTCTAATCTCTGCTATAATCTCATCATATCTGCTATCATAAAGACTAACAGGTCTATCAGTTAACTCTTGAACAAGAGGACTATCCAAAGCAATAGACTGTGCCTGTGTGATAACTGCATTAATAGCATCTTCAGCTATACTAGATTCACCAAAGTTGTTTGCACCTACAAGTTTATCTTCTCCGGGTCGTGCGATTCTACTTCTAAAGCTAACACTTTTTCTACTTTTAGCTGCCTCTAAAAACTCTTCACCATAAATTTCTTTTGCTACAGCTAAAGGATTTGTTAATGCTCTTTCGTATCGTCTAGCGTCATCTATGTTAAATCTTGTAACATTATTAGGATTAGATGCATTAGGATCTCTTTTTCCCAATTGTGCTGTATCTTCATAAAGAGCTTGATACTTTCTTCTGCCGGGAAGGACTCCAGCATTTTTTAAATCACTACTTATAGGATCATCTCTAAATATGCTGCTAGATCCAGAAGTCTCAGCAAGTCTACCTGTTGCTGATCTCACCCCGCCAAGTGGATTTTGAGTTTCATTAATAATACCTTCTAATGTTTCCTGTTTGAATCCAAGACCTGCACGCCGAGCAAAATCAACTGTTTCTTTCTGACCGATTCCACCAAATCCAACCTCTGATGCGTTTTGATCAATTCTTTCACCTTGCTTCGCAACAAACTCAGCAAAATCATTAAGAGGTTTAGCACCGAATTTGCTTTCGTCGAAAAGTTTATCATCACTACCACCACCATCTGCTCTATAAAGCACTCCCTTGCCAACTCTTCCACCGCTTGCTGCAAAAATTTGAGCGTTCCCTTGATTAACAGCTTGCATTACACCGGGACCGTATTGATCAACAGAAGATTTCTTAATGACAAATTCACCGGGAGTAAGCATAGCTGGGACGGTATCAGTTCCGCGAGGTTCAAATATGGTGCCTCCAGCATTTCTATATGTAGCTGGTCCAGTGGAATTAATTAGACCTCCACGATAATTAAGCCCCTGAATTGGTGAACCATCATCAAATGTGGCAGGATTCGGCTCCTGCCTTTCATTTTCTTCCCTTCTTCTATTATTAATTGCGGTAGAAAGTTTATCAATAGATTTATTTAAGTCTCTTATACTTTGATCGAGTTTTTCATTAGACTCCGTATTATCACTTACACTTTCCTCCAGTGCTGGATCAAAAAATCGACCTGACGGACCACTAGCAGGACGACCAGTTTCAGGATCTGTCCCCTGTGGTGGGGCAAGAAGACCTGCTGGATCAAGAGGATCAAAACCTCTAGGTCTACCAAAAGGATCAAAAAGATCTGGGCGTTCTTGAGGAAAAGGATCTGTAGCTTCTGCTGGAGCACCAGCAAATAATTTTACAGCCTCAGAAAATTCTCTTACTGACTCTTCAAAAGTTTTAGCAAATCCTAACTCTAAGAATTTTCTAAGAAGTTGTGTTTGATTTTGGTTTTGTTGTAACAACTCTTCTCTGATCTGTCTTTGTCTTGCGGCTCTAGCTTCTGCAAGTTTGGCAAGCTGATCTTTCTTTTCCTCAGAGAAAGCAATTGCTTGTAAAAATCTATTAGCAGATTGACCAGCAATACCACCACCAGCAGCTAATCTGCCACCAAGCTGTCTAAGCAATACTCTTCTAAGTTCCTTACCTGCACCCTCTTGACCAGCGGCTACATCTACAAGTGCCTGATTGCCTTCATTTTGTAAGGCTGTCAAAGCTGTTAATGCTTGTGGTATATTCGCTGTGCCACTAAATGCTGCCCCAATAGCACTCTGCTGTTGTGCAATTTGTAGTACTCCTCTAGCATCTCCAGAAGCAACCTTTCCTATAAGATCATCTAGGCCAGTCTCTAGAGCATTAATATTTTGACCTATCTTGGCAGCTTTTTCTAAAATAGCTTGGAATACCTCACTTTCGTTAGCTAATCCCTCTAAAGCTTTTGTGGTGTTATTAATCTCTGTTTGTAACTGAGCACTTTCATTAACAAAGGCATCACTAAATGGATCAACAGTACCTTCTCTAACTCCTCGCTGCAACTCAAACTGTCTATCAAGTGCTGCTTGTCTTCTAGCTAATAGGACTCCTGAATCTGCACTACCTGCCTGTGCTTCTGCTCTGAGTCTCACATTTCTTTCAGCAGCACTAATGCCATCTCCAACTCCAGTACCAAGATTGCCAGCTAAAATTTGCTTAGTTCTTTTTTCTTGAGCGATAATAGATTCAGTGATTGCTTGAGTAAATTTAACTTGCTCTTGTAAAAGTTGAGCTTCTATCTTAGTTCTTTGTTCAGTAATTTTAATAGCTCTATTATATGCCTCTACAAAATTATCTGCTGTAGCTGCTGCTTGCTGAAAAATTTCTCCAAAGGCATTTTGAAGTTCTCCAGATGCAAATAATTTCTCTAGTACATCTGCTGGAATAACTCCACCCTCTTCTACTCCTTGTCTAGAAACACCTTCTAATAAAGCTCTCTCTATACCCGGAGGCAGTCTCAGTCCCTGTGCTTGAAAAGCTTGTTGAAGTTTGAAAATAAGCTCGTCAGCGGTTAAACCGCGAGCAGATAAGTCACTGATAGTATCTTTAATAATTTGTGGACCCTGTGCGGCAAGCTGTTGAAATTGTCTAAGTTGTGTACTATCCACACCCAGAGTTTCTATTCTTCTAAAGAAGTTCTCTTGACTAGCTTGACCTTGATCACTATCGACGGAAAATGGATTTGTAATTTGTCCAAGATTCGCAACACCAGAACCACTAAATACATTACTTACGTTTGATTCAAATTCAGCCAATGTTGTACTGGTACGATCTAATGCAAAATTAAGCCCTATAGTGATTTGTTGAAGTTCTGAGACAAAACTTTTTAACTCTCTAGATACATCACTTATAATAGTATTTAGATTCTGTTGTGTTAAAACTGCTTTTTGTTGTTCTTTTATATATTGTTGCTGAGTTTCAATTTGTACGTTGTAGGCAGCTATTGATGCGTCTAAGAGATTAGCGAATTCCTCCTCACTGATCCCTAAAGTAGTTGCAGTAACACCTCTTGCCTCGAAAATACGCCTTAATTGTGCCGCATCTATTTCAACATCTGCTATTTGACCACCAGTTCTTTGTGCTTCAGCAGAAGCAAATGCTATTAATGCCTGAGTTCCTGTAATTAATCCATTAATTACTCTTGAATCTAATCCCGTAGGACCACCTTCATTGATTTGAGATAAAATACTTTCTCGTAACACATCTGTTTGAGATCCTGCTACTAATCTTGATTTTACAACTGCTTCTCCAGCTTCTATAATATCTCTAGCAAACGAATTACCGCTATCAGCAGCTTTTTGTAAGGCTTTTGAAAAATTATCAGTGTCTTTTAAGACATCTGGATTTAAGGTCTTCACAAATCTTTCAAGAGCTTTTTGATATTGTTCTTCAAATTTAGCAGCGTCCTCACTGAGAAGCTTACCAGCAGTCTCAAAAGCTTTAGTAAAGTCTTCACCGGCTAATGTAGCACTATTAGTAAATGCTCTTTTCCAGAACCCTCTTTCTCCACGAATACCATCTGCAAAAGTATTCAAGGAGCCTAACACATTAGTAGTTTGCCTATCAAGTGCTGTAGTTACTTTATCAAATTTAAATGTTGTGAAGCCCTTTTGAATATCTGCTAAAGATTTAGACAAAGCTGTTCCAGAAGCTTTAAGTTTAGATGCTGTCTCAAATGCTGCCTGTTTAGCCGCTATGTCTAATGGTGTCGTAACAGCAGCAACAATAGCTCCAGAACCCGCACCTATAGCAGCACCAAGGGCAGTACCAATAACGGGCACAAAACTTCCAATCGCAGCACCGGCAACAGCACCACCCAATACAGCACCTCCGAAACCAAATGCTTCTCTTTCTTGTGCATCAGCAAGAGATGAGTCTCCTTTCAATCCAGCAACTTCTTGCTGTTTACCAATGACAAGATTAGCAACTTGATCACCAACCTGCCTACCAACTAAACCACCAGCGAGACCAGCACCTGCAACCCCTAATCCACCAGCAGCAAAACTACCAACACTAGCACCAGCAAATTGTGGAAGAACACCGGCAAATTTGCTTTGAAAACCAATCAACTCTCCAATTTTTCCTAGCGGAATAATAGACCCTAACAAACTAAAAGTTAAAATAGTATTAGATAAAGATTGAACCAATTCAGCAGCGGCAGAATCCGCTTCAAATACACTACTTGTTAAGGTTTGCAGTGCGAATGTCACGCCTAATAGATTTTGCCCAAAATTGGCAAGCTTAGAGTTATCAGTGCCGGGAGGAAGAACATTTTGAGGATTACCAAGATTTGGACCCCGAGTTTGAGTAGTAGGGGCTAATGTATTAACAGTTCTAGCATTGGCACCAAATGGACCTATGTTACCAGCAGCAACTTGTTTGGCAGCAGCTTGGGCAGCTTGTAGATTTGCTGTTGCAGCAGTTTTACTTGCTTTAGCCTCGTTTAAATCAGCTTTACCAGAAATTGTGGATGCAACAGAAGCTTTTTGATTAGCTATGGCATTTTGATTTAAATTCTTATTAGCCTTTTGAAGTGCCTTATCTAAATTTTTAATTTGCTGTTCTGCTTTAACAATAGCTGCTGAGTCGCCCGTAGATTGTGCAAATCTTAAATCAGCAGCAGCACCTCTTCTTGCCGCTGTCAAATCACTAATATTTGTTCCACCATCTCTGAAAGATTTTATTCTTCCAACTCCACCGCCTCTTCTCAATCCTAAGTACTTCTTAGTGGAAGCAGCATTGACAACAAATGCACCTTCTGGTAAAGTAGTAAGGATACTATCAGATGTTCCAGTTCCCGGTCCTCTTGCAATAGTTCCAGAAGCAAAACCTCCAGTTGCAAGCTTATTAATAGATTGTAGTTTACCCCTATTAGCCGCAACTTCTTTAGGATCAGTAACAACCATCTCACCATTAGAGATTCTAACTGGTACTTCTCCACCACTAGCAAATGTTAAAGAGCCAAAACCTCTTCCTGTAGCTCTACTTTTACCTTTTTTACCACCACCTTGTCTAGCTAATGCTTCACTAACCGCTGGATTTTTGCCAACATCAGCAG
>Ga0208794_1000179_pt1 | contig 53106 bp, 50 predicted proteins | sample 32_taG_FD_184106 | JGI IMG/M metagenome (GOLD analysis project Ga0208794, IMG submission 184106) | Marine viral communities from the Gulf of Mexico - 32_GoM_OMZ_CsCl metaG (SPAdes) (version 2) | ecosystem: Environmental > Aquatic > Marine > Oceanic | place: Atlantic Ocean: Gulf of Mexico... | reverse complement strand
CGTCGTCGTCATCGGCAGCGATGATGACGCCGGCAACCACAGCGATGCCCGCCAGGATGGCGATGATCAGGCCAGCGCCGCCCAGTTCCGAGGTGTCCTTAGCCGAAGCCGACGAACGCTCGACGGCAACCGGAGCAGCCGAGGCAGCAACCGGCGCGAACGCCATGGCAGCAGCCGAAGCCGAAATGAGAATCTTCTTCGCAATCATCTTGTTCTCCATATTGAATTCAGTTTCGTAACCGACACGCGAATCTCACGCGCCGGCCGCGCCCGTATTCGACTCAACACCTAAATGAAGAGTGTGCACATCGCAAGGCCCTTCATCTCACTTGCGAATTGCCTGTGGTAAAACCTAAACATCGACGTGTGACTAGCGTATGCCCTGTTGCCTTGTCGTGGGCATCAGATCTTTCCTTAAATCATCGAAATTGCATGTTTCTCTCTGGCGAACGGCGATCCAATGGCTGTGTGTGTAGTGTGGGATCGGTAGAGCTCGTTGATTTGCGGTTCTGGATCGCGGTTCGTTTGGATTGCACCGCCCGAGCATTCTGTTCTAGGGGGCGGTGCTGAGCGAGGTCCCAGACGCCAGCGTGAGAGCAGTCGTAAGTCGTGGGTGCTTAAAGCCAACGGCGAACTTCGAATCGAACGGAGTTTGATTCATCGGCAGGAAATTCGGTCCCGGAGTGTCATTCAAGTGTCTGTGAATTATCCCTCTGCCATCATTCGTCGTGGACTAGTTCATTCTCTGCGCTTCGAACTGGCAGCGATACTCTCGATTGGTGTTGCATTTCCCGTTGCCATGCTTGCAGTAATTGAAGGACGCTTGTCCTCTAATGCGATCGGAGCTGTGGCTTGGGCTCAACAGTCGGCAGTTCTCAATTCGATTCTTGGCGTCATCGTGTGTGCCTGTGCCTCTTTAGCCATTTTACGACGTTTGCGCCTCTTTCCAGGCGTGGCGGTGGCCAAGTCGATATTGCCAGTTGCAGCAATGATGTTTGGCGCCTTGGTGGCGGTTATTACTTTCTTCCGATTGGAGCACTCAAATAAACTAATAATAATTTGCTTTTTCTCAGTTGTAATCGCGCGTTTTGGGATAACTGCTCTTCGTTCTCGGTCAAAAGGGGTGGTTTACGCCCTTGTTCCTGGGGGTCAGGTGGATTTGGTGATCGAGCTGAGCTCTGCTCCTGTATTGCTGTTGAGTGAACCAAACCTTGCAGCATTGCCGGACTGCGCAATCGTCGCAGACCTCCACGCTGATCTCGAACCGAAATGGGAGCGATTTCTTGCTGAGGCTGCTATTTCTGGACGACCGATCTACCATTTCAAGCAGGTTTGGGAGGCGGAAACCGGGCGGGTACAGATTGACCATTTATCTGAGAATAGTTTTGGCGCGCTTGTTCCCAGCTTCGCCTATCAAAAAATTAAGCGTACGGTCGACGTCGCGATTTCCGCCTTGCTCCTACCTGCAATCCTGCCAGTTGTGGCCGTGTGCGCCTTAGCCATAAAAATGGATAGTGGGGGTCCAGTTTTCTTTCGGCAGCGCCGGATGGGCTTTCGGGGAAGAGAATTTTTTGTGTTAAAATTACGCACGATGACTGAGGGGCATATTGGTAACGATCGTGATCTTTCCATCACCCAGGAAGGAGACAAAAGGATCACTCGGGTGGGAGGCTTCCTCCGCCGGACTAGACTAGATGAGTTGCCTCAAGTCTTCAACGTACTTCGTGGAGAGATGAGTTGGATCGGGCCGAGGCCCGAGGCGGTAAGTCTCTCGCAATGGTATGAAAACCAAATTGCTTTCTACCGATATCGGCATATTGTCCGTCCGGGAATTACCGGCTGGGCTCAGGTAAACCAAGGCCATGTGACCAATGTCGATGAGGTTAATAGAAAGCTTCAGTACGATTTCTATTACATCAAAAATCTGTCTTACTGGATCGATGGCATCATAATATTAAAAACTATTAAAGTGATAATCAGTGGTTTCGGGTCAAAGTAGCTCTGCTATGATTTTCATCTAGGAGGATCCGCGACCGGCCCTAGGCCGTGTGGCGTTTTAGTTAGGCAATAATTACCAGATTGGAAGATCAAATTAATGAAGCGCGTTTTAATCACGGGGACTGCTGGATTCATCGGGTTTCATCTCTCGAAACTACTTCTTAAAGATGGCTTCGAGGTGCATGGCGTGGATGCCATAACGGACTACTACGATGTTAATCTAAAGCGGCGACGTCATCAGATGCTACATCAAAATCCTCAGTTCAGCGCAACGGAATGCTGGCTTGAAGATTTCGATAGGTTCTCCGCCGTCGCTAAAGAGTTCAACCCAGATGTAATCGTGCATCTCGCGGCTCAAGCCGGGGTTCGTTACTCTTTGGAGAATCCCCGAGCTTATCTCGATAGCAACGTGACAGGAACCTTCAATGTAATGGAGGTCGCAAAGGATTTGGGGGTCGAACATCTTTTGATGGCTTCGACTTCATCGGTTTACGGCGCGAACGAAGATATGCCTTTTAGCGAGCTAGACAAGTGTGACACCCCGCTCACTTTCTACGCAGCGACGAAAAAAGCCAACGAAAGTATGGCTCATGCGTACGCGCACTTGTGGGGATTGCCTACAACCATGTTTCGCTTTTTTACGGTTTATGGCCCTTGGGGGCGGCCAGATCTGGCGCTTTTCAAGTTCGTGGATGCGATGCTCGATGGCCGTGCCATTGACGTGTACAATCACGGAGAAATGTATCGCGACTTCACTTATGTCGAAGACCTGGTCAGAGGTATCCGTTTACTAATCGACGTAATACCAGAACGAACTACGACCGCCGATTGTGTTATAGAAGGAGATAGCTTGTCTCCAGTCGCCCCCTATAGGATTGTAAATATAGGCAATTCAGAAAAGGTGAAGCTAACCGATTTCATCGAAGCGATCGAGGACTGCTTAGGTGTTAAAGCAAAGCGAAATTTGATGGAAATGCAGAAAGGCGATGTGCCGGCAACCTGGGCTGATGCGAGCTTACTTGAGGCCCTTACGGGGTATCAGCCTCGCACTCAGGTGCGGGAGGGTATCGCAAATTTTGTCACGTGGTTCCGTGATTATTATAGGAAATAACAGCGATGACTGATGGAATTAGTATGCCAACACTCGAAGACATTCGCGTTGCGGTGATCGGTCTTGGATATGTCGGACTACCTCTCGCCGTAGAATTTGGAAAAAATAGGCGGGTAGTTGGTTTCGATATCGATCGCGCTCGAATTGAAGCGCTTGAAGCTGGAACTGATAGCACTCTTGAAGTTACCGATGCAGAGCTCTCCGAAGCTAAAGAACTTTCGTTTTCTTCAAATCCCGAAAGCTTACTCGATTCAAATTGCTATATTATCACTGTACCTACGCCGATCGACGCGAGTAAGCGCCCCGATCTTTCCCCGCTCTTGGGGGCTTCCGAAACGGTAGGGAAGGTCCTCAAAGACGGCGATCTAGTTATATACGAATCTACAGTATACCCCGGCGCCACAGAAGAAGATTGCGTTCCCGTATTAGAACGAGTTTCCGGCCTCAAATTTAACAAAGACTTTTTTGTTGGATATAGTCCAGAAAGAATCAATCCGGGCGATAAGGAACACAGACTTTCGACAATCCGTAAAGTTACTTCTGGCTCCACGCCGAAAGCTGCGGATCTGATCGATTCTTTGTATAGGGAAATAATAACGGCAGGAACTTATAAGGCAGACAGTATCCGGGTTGCGGAAGCCGCGAAAGTGATCGAAAACACGCAACGAGATATCAATATAGCTTTGGTTAACGAACTTGCTATAATTTTTAATCGGATGGGTATTGATACCGAAGCAGTACTAAATGCAGCCGGCAGTAAATGGAACTTCCTGCCATTTAGGCCAGGACTCGTAGGGGGACACTGCATTGGCGTCGATCCCTATTACCTCACCCATAAGGCAGAAGCTATCGGTTACCATCCCGAGATCATACTTTCTGGTCGGAGATTGAATGACGGAATGGGGGCTTATGTTGCCAATCGGTTGGTTAAAGAGATGTTAAAGAAGCGCATCCATGTACAAGGATCGCGAGTTCTTTTAATGGGCCTTACTTTCAAAGAAAACTGTCCTGATCTCAGGAATACTCGGGTCATTGATGTAGTCGAAGAATTGCGAGAATTTGGTGTAGTCGTTGATGTTTACGATCCGTGGGCCGATGCCGAAGAGGCGGAGGAAGTATACGGGATCCAAACGCTGCCCGTTCCGGATCATTCTGCATATGACGGCATCATCATAACAGTTGCGCATGACATTTTCCGGGAGATGTCGTCCGCTCAGATGCGCGATTACGGGAAAGGCAACCATGTCCTGTTCGATCTAAAATCCATGTTGCCGGAATATCAATCGGACATCAGGCTATGAAATGTTCATTATGTTCAGTTTATGGCTCCGTATCGAGAAGATCAAAATTCGCGATCGTCCGGCGGAATTCCGTAATGCCGCGACCGCATTGTGTTGAATTCTAATTGGTTCGGACACTGTTTGCCCGATGTATAAGTCTCAAGCTCTCTTTTTGCTTCCCCACGATACGTTAGGTGGTGCCGAAAGGGTCACCGCAACCTTGGCAGAGGCTGCCGCTCTATCTGGTGAGTTCGAGTTAGTAACAGTCGTCGTGCTCAGTCGGGGCGATCACGGAAAGCTCGATCATCTAAAAAGATATCCTAATCTCACGATCAATTACTTTCCGTTCTCCGGACCTAGCCGGGCTTTGTTCGTATTGGCGAGTTTCCTCAAAGTAAGGTCCTACGACTTCGTATTTTCGAGCTTGGCAGATATCAACGCTCTCTTAAGTCTAATGCGCCGCATGGGTATTCTGAGAACTAAGTATTTGGTCGCGCGCGAATCGACTATGATGTTCGAACGCGATTTCGGCTGGAAGTCGTATTTAGTCCGGACAATCTATCGATTGTACGGTGCGCAGGATCTGATAATCACTCAAACGGAGAAGATGGCATCCTCCCTAAACGCTAACACGGGCGGAAAGCTAGAGATGCTCGTGCAAGTTTTGCCAAATCCAATTCCTTATCGGCTTGTCGAAAGTTTCGATGAGGTTCGGGGGTTGGGGAGGACAGGAGTGGGGCCGCTCCAGATTGTTTGGTGTGGGCGGCTTTCCCACGTAAAATCACCACACCGCGCCATCAAAGCCCTTGCATATCTTCGCGACAATGGTGAAGCAGACGCAAGTTTGCTGTTTATCGGTGATGGACCCTTAAGGCATATGTTAGAGGCTTTGGTGAAAGAATGCCAGTTGGAAGATTGCGTTCGTTTCGCCGGCCATTTGGAAGACCCGACAAGTGCGATGACCCCGAATGATGTGGGACTAATTACATCCGACATCGAAGGGTTTCCGAACGTAATATTAGAAATGCTAGCCTCTGGCGTTCGTAGTATAGCAAGTACGAACTGCGCTGGCGGACTGGAAGGCGTGCCTGGCTTAACACTATCTGCAAATAGCTCGCCTGTCGCGTTGGCTGAAGCAATTAAAGAAGCGCAAACAAACGCTGGCGACCCCTCTTTGATAAAAGAGTTTATTCGAGATCGCCATCCGGGGCTTCTGTTGAGGAGGATTTTAGGGGTGAATAGTCATGCCTCTCGGTAAAGGAAAGGCAATTTTTCCTTTTCTTATCGCTTTAATCTATGGAATATTGATTGTTTCAGTGCCTTGGGAAGAGTTGAGGGGCGTCCCCTATCCGGATATCGAAAATTACGAAGTCCGATATGCTGCTGTAAAAAATTACGGACTGTCATACTTTAAGATTAATAGCGGCGTCTTGAACTATTTATCTGCGGAATACTTGTGGTATTTCCTGTTGGCGTCGTCCTCTCTTTCTGGACTAGATTTTGACCTTTTTGTAACGTTATGTTCATTCTCAGCGGCATTTATTTCAACCTTTTGGCTCTCGTCTCGTTTACATCCAGGCTGGGCGTTCGTACTTCTCATCAACCCTATTTCGATAGACCTCTTTTCTTCGCAGCTTCGCAGCGCACTGGCATTCGGACTAGTGCTATTTGCCATTTCTTTTCATCGTAAAGGGCTTCTTCGCAGGGGGTGGGCCTATTCGTTTTTCGTCGCTGCATGCTTTGTGCACACTAGCATGTTATTGGTGATTTTCGTTTATGGAATTTCGATTTTTCTTGAGCGAAGAAGGTTCAAGAGCACTGAAACTCGTCTGCTTTTGTCGATTGGGGTCGGTGTATTTTTGGCGGCTGCGTACGCTTTACTCGCCAATAGCGTTCTTGGGGCGTTAGGCGATCGCAGGTCACTGGACGCCGACGAGGCGAGGTCCTTCGCCTATATTGGCTTTTGGTTGTTGCTCGGAATTGGGTTGTCAATCCGTTCGACTGTCTTCGCCCTAAACAATTGGCGATTCTACTACGGTGTATTGGTTTTAATCTTTGTTGGAGTGACCGAACTTTTAGCGGTTCCGTCTTTTCGAATACTTGCGATGTCAATTCCAATCATCTTCTCAGTTTTTCCTCTTATAAAGCGTCAGGACGCCCGATTTGTGATATTCAGTGTGCTCTCTTATCAGGCAATTTTGTTCTATTATTGGGTGAACTGAGTTGCGCGCCTTTGCAGTTATTCTCGGAGGAAACTCTCTAGCGCAATTAATTACGCTTATAACGCTGGTCGTTTTAGGACGTCTCTATCCACCGGAATCCTTTGCGTATCTTGCTGGTGTAATGTCCACCGCGTCTATTTGCGCCGCCGTTCTGCATGGAAGGTATCAAATGGCCATACCCGTTGCCAAAGGTGACGGAGAGCCCGAAATTCTGTTCGCGATAGCAGCGATGCTTTCGATATTGCTCGTACTACCATTCACAGCATTAGTGCTAGCCTTCACCCAGCACTCGAGTCCTACCGAAGAGAAGCTTGGTCTGTTTCTTTTAGCCTGTGTCTTGGTCGGCTTGGGCGCCGCCCTATTCGATGTGTCCTCGTACTGGCTGACGTATCGTGAGAAATTCTCAGTTCTTTCGCGTACAAACATCACCAGAGCGTTATTGGTTTCGGCGTCGCAAGTGGCACTCGCTAGCATTTCTTCCCTTGGCTTGGTCTATGGGGCTATCGCAGGCCTTTGGGTCACCTTGGTTTTAGTTCTTTCCGCTACGATTAGACCGATAATCAACAGACTATCCGCATTCGCAGTCTCGGATATCGTGGGGGTCGCGAAGAAGTATCGGCACTACCCATTATTTGGGTCACCTCAAGGGTTTCTAGCAGCGTCTTCTTGGAATGTTCTCCCGCTTTTACTCTTGGGTTCCGGTGCCCTGGGTCTGGTTGGGCAATATTGGGTTGCATACCGCGTTCTCATCGCGCCGCTCGCCCTTTTTAACGCTAGTTATCGCCAAGCGACGTTGAAGAAAATCGGTTGGGCCGATCGGCGCTTGGCGAGTAAGATCGTGAAGCTGCACACCTTAGTTCTTGCTGCAGTTGGCCTTGTTGCAGTTGTTGCGTTTCGACAGTTTGAGGAATTTATCATACCCTCGCTGATGGGCTCGGCGTGGTCGCAGGCGGGAAGTATCGCGGCAGCGTTGATTGTCGGGGTATGGGCCGACTTATTCAAAGTCCCGGCGATCTGTTTCCTGCAATCGAAACACAATCAGAAAGAGCTGCTTATCTGGGAAGCATCTATCGTATTATTACGGTATATAGGTGCTTTATCATGCATCTTGTCAGGTGACATGAGTTTGGGAATATCGGTGTTCGCTTTAATCGGTTTTCTCGGGTGGGCCGTATTTACCTTGAAAGTTTGCTTGTATGATTTGGGGAGAGAAATCAGGTGTTGAGATCTTTCGGCCGCGCTTTCGGCGGAATAATGGGTATCGCGCTTTTTGTATTTTTCGGCGGAGACGTTGCCGCTCGGTGGAGAGGTGTTCAAATTGGCAAGAGGTGCCGAATCTACACGCGCAATTTCGGATCTGAGCCGTTCTTAATCAGCATCGGGGATGATACAACGATAACATCTGGAGTGAAAATCCTTACACATGATGGCGGTACGAGTCTTGTGTTTAATGAAGAGGGGTTTCGTTATCAGCGGTTTGCTCCAGTAAGCATAGGCGACAGTGTATTTGTCGGTGTTAACGCCATAATTATGCCCGGTGTTCGGGTCGGTTCAAATGCAATCGTAGGGGCGGGGGCGGTTGTAACTCGTGATGTTGCAGACGGGACAATAGTCGCAGGAACTCCGGCGCGGGTTATTGGCAGTGTGGATGACTATGCAAAGAGGGTAAGGGCCACCTGTCCAAACTCTCGAGAGTTACAGGGGTACGACAATTATCGAGAATATGTTGAGGAGGCGCTCGCTATATCCGAGAAGAAGAGAAGAAGTGCGAATGTGGTGGGGCGAAGAGATGACGTCCCGGGCTGTGAGGCGGAGTAATTTTGGCGCTCTTATGCTCACGCTTTTCTGGCATTGGTTTGATTGATGGTTAGGTGAATGTTTGCCTTATTGGCAATTGAAACCAGCCGTCTGCGTAAAGTAGGTGCGTCGCGAAACATCAGGTGGGATGCGCGAAAAGTTCCTTGTATCTGCCCCTTGCACTCGGAGCTTTCGAACTTCTCTTTGATCGCAATTAGGTTTTTGAATTAAGATCGGGCGGGAGCACTTGTGGGTTGCTGTTAATAAATAACTTAAATTGTAATAAATATTCTGATCACTAAATGGCCTGCTACGTCATTATTGGCCAAATCTTGGCGCCGACGTTCTTCCGGTTCAGATAACATAAGCTGGCAAGGTCATTATACGTCATGTCTCGTATCTATATCTGATTTATGCAACGGCACATATCCCTATGAAGAAAAAGATTATTTGTATTGGCTGCAACTCTTGTCAGGCTGTTTGGAATTTCCGGGCCAATCTGATTAAGGCCATCCAAAATGATGGGTACAGGGTGGTCGTCCTCGCTCCAAAGGATGAGTATGCCGCTAAATTAGAGAGCATGGGCGTCCAGGTGGTCGATCTCCCGATGAAAATGAATAAAAATCCCATAGAAGATATAGTTCTGGCTGTTCGTTTTTTTCGGATTTTGTACCGATTGAGGCCGTCGGCCTATTTGGGCTTTACTGCAAAGCCAAATATATACGGGAGCATTTGTGCACATCTTCTGTCGATACCATCGATTTCCAATGTTTCAGGTCTGGGGTACGGCTTTATAGCGGGCGGCATGATTTCGCGGTTGCTTAAGGCTCTATACAGGGTTGCATTTGCGAACTCGTCACGGGTTTTCTTTCAGAATCAGGACGATGCTGATCTATTTCTGTGCGAGGGAATTATAAGGCATCAGCGTGTGGATTTACTCCCTGGTTCTGGTGTGGATCTTGCGAGGTTCGAGTTGCTGCCGCGCAAGTGCCCTGAGGGACGCAAGTTCCGATTCTTGATGGTGGCACGCGTGCTCCGCGATAAGGGCATCTTCGAGTATGTTGAGGCAGCGCGGATTATTCTGGCGGAAAATAAGAATGCGGAGTTTTGGTTGTTGGGTTCGGCATCAATCGACAATCCAGCGGCAGTCTCTCCAAGGACGATCAGCAATTGGGTAAGTGAGGGGTGCATCACACATATTCATTTTCAGGACGATGTGCGTACGTTCATCGAATCCGCGGATTGTGTGGTGTTGCCTTCATATAGAGAGGGAACGCCGCGGGTTTTGTTGGAAGCGGCTGCATGCGGACGGGCTGTAATCACGAGTGATGCTATCGGCTGCAGGAATGCTGTTATCGATGGTGAAACGGGCTACTTATGCAGCACTCGTGACGCGAATGATCTGGCAAGCAAGATGCGGCAGATGCTGGAGTTGCCCTTCGACCGTGTTACCGCGTTTGGGCGTAATGGTCGTGTTTTTATGCAAAATGTGTTTGATGAACGTATTGTGATCGGTAAGTACCGTGAAGCGATACGACTTTCTATTGAAGTGTAGTGTTACAACGTACTCGTCGAACTGAAAGCCAGGATGGGCTCATTTGCGTCCAGTTTGGTTCGGGCGCGACCTCGTTCTGTCAACATCGAGAAGGAGCGGATTATCTTGGTGGTAACGCGACGCCCTGACTATCCTAACCGGGATTTAGGCCCGGGCGTTAATCGCGCAGAAGAGCCGACGTGACCCCCTGATTTTCCTCCAGTCTCGATTAGAGTCCGGCCCTGATGGAAGGACGGACGAGAGAGAATGAGGTTCACAGAAGAGCAGATTATTGGCGTGCTGAAGGAGGCGGAGGCTGGTGCGAAGACCGCTGGCCTGGCGCGGCGGCACGGGGTGTCGGAAGCGACGATCTACAACTGGAGGTCGAAGTATGGCGGGCTGGAGATATCTGAAGCTTGGCGCCTGAAGGTGCTCGAGAGCGAGAACGCAAAGCTCAAGCGGCTGCTGGCGGATGCGATGCTCGATCAAGCCGCGCTCAAGGATCTTCTGGCAAAAAGGTTTTGACGCCCGCCGCGAAGCGGGAAGCTGTCGCTCATCTCCAGACCTGTCACGGAATGAGCGAACGGCGGGCGCGCCGTGTCATCAATGCCGATCGCAAGAGCGTGCGCTACCGTTCCACGCGGTACGATGATGCTGCGCTTCGCGAGAAGCTGCGCGAGTTGGCCAACCAGCGTCGCCGGTTCGGCTATCGCCGTCTGCATATCCTGCTGCGCCGCGAGGGGATCATGGTCAACCGCAAGAAGACCCAGCGGCTCTAAAAGGAGGAAGGACTGGCGGTCAGACGGCGACGTAGCCGCAAGCGAGTTGTCGGGACCAGGGCGTCGGCTCCGGTGCTTGCTCTGCCCAAGCAGCGGTGGAACCTGGACTTTGTTCACGATCAGATGGCGTCTGGGAGGCGGTTCCGCGTGCTCAACATCGTCGACGATGTAACCAGGGAGTGCCTGCGAGCGGTGCCGGACACCTCGATCTGTGGTCGCAGGGTCGTGCGCGAGCTAGCCGGGCTGATCGCCGAGCGCGGCAAGCCCGGGATGATAGTCAGCGATAATGGCACGGAACTCACCAGCAACGCTGTGCTCGCATGGTGTTGAGAGATCGGCGTGGAGTGGCATTACATCGCGCCGGGCAGGCCGATGCAGAACGGCTTCTGCGAGAGCTTTAACGGCCGGATGCGCGACGAGCTTCTCAACGAGACACTGTTCCTCAGCCTCGCGCATGCCCGCGTCGAGATCGCGGCCTGAGTGAAAGATTACAACCGGGAGAGACCACACTCATCCCTTGGCTACGCAACCCCGGCGGCGTTCGCCGCTGAGCTGGATAAGCAATAGCCTGCTTCGCTACGCCCTACGGGCTCCGCTAAGCAGGCCATTGCTTCAACCGCGCTGATGCGCAAAACAACCGCCCGGCTCTAATCCCAGCTGGGGGAAAGCTGGGGGTCACGTCAGGCTCTACCAAAGACCAATCAATCCCCAAGGGAGCACTCTGGAATATATGTCCCCCAGTGGACAACGCTCGTTCCATGTGCTCAACGCCACTCCTGTGACTGTATCGCCAGAAGGCGCGTATATTTAGAGATGAGACATAGGATGTTTCGCAGCCGACATTCGAGCAAGAGCAGTCTACGCGCGGAAACTTGGCCTCGCTCGCACTGGGTAACGCTGGCCCTCTTTGCGGGTGTTGTTGCTTTTACCGGCGGGGCTTCTAGATTCGATGCGGCGCAGATTATTCCGCTACGGTCTTTAAGCTTAATATTTTTAATCACTCCATTGTTTTTTTTGAATAGAAGTCATTTTCGTTCAGAGCGGTTTCTTTTCGTATTCTTGTCGTGTTACGTTGCATTAGTGCTGGGCCAACTTTTGCCATTGCCAGAAGTGCTATGGCGAAGTTTGCCAGGCCGGACCGAGCTTTCGCGCATCGATACGATTCTTGGTTTCGAACAAAACTGGAGGCCGATATCCATCACGCCCATACGCAGTTGGAATGCGCTTGGAAGTTTAGTCGTGCCGGTGGCGGGATTTGTTCTAGCCGTTGTGCTCCGTGCGCCCTCGAAAGTCCTTTTGCAGATCATCGCAGGTTTGGGGCTTTTGAATGCAACGTTGGGACTTGCTCAAGTCGCGACAGGCAAGCTTAGCATATTTTATCTTTATGAGGTTACTAACCGAGGCTCTCCAGTTGGTATTTTCGCGAATGAGAACCATTCTGCGATATTTGCAGCTTGTTCGATGCTGGTTTTAGCGTTGCTAATGTCGCGAACCCGTGCTGGCACCGGTCCTGTGTTTGAGAAAGTGCTTTATCCCGCAACCTTCTTTATCATTTTTCTCGTTTCCTTGGTAAGCGGGTCAAGAGCTGGCTTTGTAGCCGTTGTGGGCTCTGCGGGGGCTTCCATGATCATGTTTTTCCTGTCGCCCCATGCTGCATCAAGGGCGAAATACAGGCGTCCGGTTTTGTTTAAGGATAATGTACACCCTTACGTCCCCCTGGCTATAACAGTGATTTTCATTTCACTGACGGCACTAATATTTATGTGGTTGGACCGTACGCCTGCCCTTCGCGATATTCTCGCGAAGGATAGTTTCGCGGATTTGCGGTGGTCTTTCTGGCCCATTTTGATCGAAATGGTCGGGGATCATTGGTTGATCGGGACCGGGATCGGGTCTTTCGAGCGTGTCTATCAGGTATATGAACCGTCCGGCCTGTTGATGCCCTTGTACGTTAATCAAGCTCACAATGATTGGGGTCAATTCATTCTCGAAGGTGGTTTTTTCGCTGTCGCTCTCACAATTGCACTTCTTATCTGGGTGACTAATGCCATTAGGATCATTTCGTCATATTCAACCATAAGGTTCGAGGTGATTGTTTGGATGGGCCTAGCGACAATCGTTGGGGCGGCTTCGTTGGTTGATTATCCGTTGAGAACTCCCCTATTTCAATTGGTTTCGATTTGGTTATTGATAGTTCTCTCGCGCGAAATTCGTGATTTAAAGATGGCTTGACGGCCATGGCATCTGAGGCTGTGGACGAGGCGGCTATAAATGTTTCCCGGGCGCGCTACGGCGCCTTTTCTTAAGATGGCAGAAGCTTTGAAAAATTTTGGATCAGCACTGAGTGCGTTTGCATTGATCGTGTCTCTTTCTGCGTGTGCAACCGATCGATCTTACGGTGAGGCGGAGGGCATTGAGGTCGCTAACCTAAGCGAATTGCCTGCTCCCAGGGTGGAAAACCTCTATGTGATCGGCTCGCAAGAGTCGCTGGAAATCGAGGTGGTTGGCGCTAAGCGACTTAGTGGTACCTACCTTACTGATGGGGAGGGGCGTATTTCGTTTCCACTCGTAGGGCTCATAAATGTTAATGGGTTGGCGCCGAGTGAGGCAGCGCAGAAAATTGCGGCTAGGTTGCGAGGAGCATATCTTCTGGATCCTGAGGTGCGCGTAATACCGGATCAAATACCTCCCCCTACCATATCGGTTGGGGGGCAGGTCGCAAAGCCGGGTGAATACGCTGTGCTAGGGCGTCAATCTCTTTTGCGCGTAATCAATCAAGCCGGGGGATTGGCGGAATATGCGCAGTTGGACGATGTCCTAGTTTTTCGCTCGGTTGCAGGTCAGCATTACATCGGTGCCTATAATCTTCAAGCTATTCAACGCGGGAATTACGAAGACCCAACACTTTATCCTAATGATATCATACTCGTTGGGGATTCGCCGGGCAGACGGCGTCTGGATAGCATCCTGCGATTTGCGCCTCTACTTTCGACATCTGCTATTTTAATTGATCGGATAGGACGTTGAGTACGTTGGATTACATTGCCGCAAGTCAGACGGTACGCGAAGACAGTCGCGATGTGGCTGAAAACGTAGATCCTGTAAGTGATCGTTTGTCTGTTGACGTAGAGCGTTACTGGCATGAGGCGGTTTCGCTCAGATATTGGTTGATAGGAATTGTTACCCTGGGCTTGTTGTTCGGGATTCTGCTAACTTTGTTAGCCACCCCTGTTTATCAGGCGACCGCACGTCTTGAAGTGTCTCGGGTAACTGCGGACGTAACCAACTTGGACGCGCTAGAAGTCGAGAGCCAAATATCCGAGCTGCAGTATTTGAATACGCAATATGAACTGCTACTTTCTAGGTTCATGGCTGAGCGCGTGACCGAAGCAGGTAATTTGGCGCGAAACGATGCCTTTCGCGACGCTTTCAACATAGAGGGTGACACCGGCTTAGAAAGGCAAATAGAGCGGGCGTTGTTTCAAAATGTGAGCATTGAGCCCATTACGCAGTCGAGCTTGGTCGACGTCCGTTTCTCGAGCTCTGATCCGGTGATTTCGGCAGAAATCGCGAATCTTTGGGTTCAAGAGTTCGTAGCTGCTAACTACGAAAAGCGATTTGGCGCGAATATTCAAGCTCGGGATTTCTTGGAGAGTCAAATCGCCGAGTTGAGGGAGAGGCTTGCAGAATCAGAACAGGAACTCGTCGAGTATGCGAATGCAAATGAAATTCTTGTTTTGAGCGGTGGAGGTGACCCGGGCTCGGAGAACGCAGGTCAAACGCTAGTGGGGGCGGATCTTCAAGCTCTCAATACTGCGCTCGCGGTTGCCGTCGCTGATCGTATCAGCGCGCAAGCGGCAGTTGTAGGAGGAAATTTCCCGAGCGCGGATCCCCGCAATCAGCTGCTGACTAACTTGAGTGAAGCCGAGGCCGAGTTAGCTGTTCTCCGCGAGAATTTTGGTTCGGATTATCCTGACGTCCAAGAGAAAGAAGCGGAAGTGAAATCTCTTCGTTCAGCCGTTTCTGGGGGGAGTCGTTCTCTACTTCAATCCGCCAAGATCAGGGAGGCGGAGCTTCGAGACCAAGTCGAGAAGGTCAAGCAGCGATTTTTGGGGCAGCAGGGTCAGGGGATTCGTTATGGGATTCTCAAGCGAGAAGTTGATACGAATCGCGAAATTTATGACGCTTTATTACAGAGGTTCAAAGAACTTGAAGCGTCGGGCGCCGGGCAAAACAATATTCAGATAATCGATGAAGCGAACGTCCCGGTTGAACCTTACGCTCCATCACTGCCGAAGAATATCGCGTTCTCGCTATTCGCTAGCATGGTTGCGGCTGCTGCATTAATATATTTGAAGGTTGCCCTCAGCCAAACGTTGAAAGACCCGGAAGATGTCCGGCGTCGCCTGCACATCGCATTACTTGGTGCAATACCGCGTAACACGGAAGGCTCGATGGTTGAGCGTATCACGGAGCGATCGTCACATATCAACGAGGCTTACACAACGGTCAGGACGAACATGAATTTCCTGACGCCGCAGGGTGCACCTGGTGTGCTTATGTTCACGTCGTCTGTTCCTTCTGAAGGTAAGTCTATTTCCTCGCTTGGTGTCGCCACGAGTTTCGCGCAGTTAGGCAAACGGGTCCTATTGATCGATGCCGACCTGCGTAATTCGAAGCTCCGCGATACTCTGGATCTGCATGATTATGGCAAGGGCGGGCTGGTGCCGCTGTTGGCCAACCAGCAAACCGATATGGCATCGCAGATAATCCACCTTGAGGATTTCGGTTTTGACTTCCTCCCGATGGGACGGACGCCGCCAAACCCGGTTGAACTCTTGGCGGGTGACCGTTTCTCGCAGATTATCGAGGCGGCGCGTGGTCAATACGACCAGGTGCTGATCGATGGCGCACCGATGCTTGCACTCGCCGACGCGATCGAAATGTCCAAGGCCGTCGATGGAGTGATCTTCGTGATCCAGACCGAACGGATCAAGCTGCGCGGGATCGAGAACGCTCTTGGTCGTCTGCAGCGTTCGGGTGCGAAGGTCTATGGCGCAATCGTCACAAAGGTCAGCCAGAACAACTCGGCTTACGGTTATGGCTACGGATATGGCTACGGTTACGGCTATGGCTATGGAGAAGAGCGTGACGCGGAACCGGCATAAGGCTGCGCAATGAAGGTCGCTCGTCCTGTTCGCCTCGGTGTCTCAATAACGCTGGGGTTGGTGCTCGCAGTTGCGCTCGGTGCGCAGTCTGCGAGCATCGCGCTGACAAAGAAAGCGCCAGACACAGCTATCGCGGCGTTCCCGCTAAATGGGTTGGCCTATGAGAATATCGCGTCCGCTGTATTCCTGGCCACGACCGAAGCGACCGGCTCGCCCGAGGAAGGAGCAAAGGCGGCCCGGCCGTGGGCTCTCGAAGCCTACCGCTTGGAACCCCTAGTGCCCAAGGCACATGCAATTCTTGCGCTTGCTGAGGATGACCCGGAAAAGCGTAGGCAGATCCTCAATGCGGCATTGGCTTTAAACCGGCGCGAGCCTCGTCTTCAGGCGGTGGTCTTGCAGCAGCAGGTTGCCGATGCGGATTATCCCGCGGCGATCGCGTCGCTCGACCGCATTCTTCGTGTCAAACCGAGCCAATACAACGAGCTGTTCCCGGTTCTCATCAATGTCTTTGCGCAAGAGGGCGCAATCAACGAGTTTGCCAAAATTCTCGATGGATCCTCGGAATGGCATGGGCGCTTTTTCCGCTTTGCCGCGACCCAGCCATCTGCTTTGACCAACTTGGCGGAGTTGCGCGGCCAGATGTCGTTCGACGACGAAGTTACTGACCAAACGTTGTTGCGTAGCCTGGTTCGCCAAGGCGACGTCGCTACGGCCTATACGCTATACCAACAGATCACCGGTTCAAACGCAACCGATACATCTGGCGCGTGGTCAAATGATTATCCGCCTTTCGATTGGAGCCTGACGGATGAAGCCGGACTGCGCGCGCAGCCCAGTCTGAGCGGAAAGCAGCTCGAAATCTCGGTCAAGCCAGGCAAGGGCGGCGTCGTCGCCCGTCGCCTTGTGAAAGCGCCTGAACGGCCTTTCTCAATCATCGTAAGGCATAGCATCGATTCCCAGCAGGCTCAGCAGGATATCGATGTCTTGGTTAAATGTGCCGGACAAACCGGTGCGATACTCGAAGCTAATCTGGTTCGACAGGGCAACGGATATCGGATCGACGATCTGCCCTCAGACTGCGCGTTCATTGAAATCGCTATCGCGGCGCGTGCCTGGAGCGGTCGTTCAGCGCTTAATGAAAATATCGAGGCGGTTGATGTTGTGCAGCGGTGAACTTTTAAATCGCGTGAGCGGCTGCACTGTCCACAACTAGTTCCGCTCCCACATTTGAGGTCTAGATGAGCGTGCGAACTCTATCAGCTGGCGGTGAAAAGGCCGAACTTGGAAGTTGCCCGATTTAGGAGGCAGACCTCGTGACAGAGGTCTGCCCTTGATGAGCCGGACTAGAAGGTTGTATCCGTTGCCTCAATGCCCCTTAGGGCGCGTAAATATAAAATCGGACCCTTCGCGGTCTACATACGGAATGGATGGATCCGGAAGAGATATGGGGTCCAATCATTTTCGGCATCCTACTCTATTCAGCGGCTTCTCTTTGCATGAGCCTCTCTATCTGAGATATAGTAATATTGATCTGGTTCGTTAACATCGTTTGATACCGACCAATCAGCAACTGATCTGTTAAGGTAAGTGATTGGTCCTTCGCCATACTCGCCGCGTAGATATCGCTTTGCTGCAACGACAATTGACTTCGTTCTGTTTGAATCAAGCGGCGTTCTCGCCAGAACAAGTTCGCAAGCCTTTCAACAAGTAGGATTTCCGTTTCCGAACGGGGGCCGTACTCATCCATGAAACCGTTGAGCATGCGTTCGTAGAGTTCGTTCTCTTCTATGTCGGTAGTCACCCGTTGACTAAGGACCCCGTGCCGTTGAGAATTGCGACTGCTGATCTCTCGTCCCTCTGGGCTTCGAGGGCCGGTGCTTCGTTGCGCATTGCGCCGATTTGCTGCGATCTGTCGTTCGCTTGTCATTGCGTGGTCTTTCTCGTTGGATTGTTTTCCAAACGAACCCATTGTCGATTTTCTGAATTATCGCAATCAGTTACGATGGAGAAACAGCAAGCCAATCGCTCGCAGATTGAGGCGTAGGCTGGGGATCGACTTGAGGACCAATCTGCCCCAGGCATACCGCCGTCAATCCGCCGACATATACCCACCAAACTGAGCAGCGGTATCTCGGTGGGCAACAAAAAAGCCCGCCGTTTCCGGCGGGCTTTTTCATGCCTTAGAGGCTTCGATGGTGGGCGTACCAAGGTTCGAACTTGGGACCCCTACGATGTCAACATAGTGCTCTACCACTGAGCTATACGCCCGCACCATCGAGTGCCCCTTTCGCGGGGCAGGCGGGCCCAATAGCGGGGCTCTTTGAGCCGCGCAAGACCCTATTTCGCAGTTTTACAATTGCATGCTCACACGGTCTTCGAGCACGCGTTCGACCTCCATCACGAGGTCGCGCAGATGGAAGGGTTTGGACAGCACCTTGGCATTGGGCTGTTCGCGGCTGGCTTTGAGCGTAACCGCCGCAAAACCGGTGATGAACATGACTTTCGTGTGCGGGCTGAGTTCATTGCAGCGCTGCGCGAGCTCGATCCCGTCCATCTCGGGCATGACGATATCGGAGAGCAGCAATTCGTAATCGCCGCTTTCCAGCAGCGGCAGCGCATCCGTGCCGCGATCCACCGCATCCACCGCATAGCCGGCGTTGACGAGTGCCCGTTCGAGATAGACGCGCATCGCGTCGTCGTCCTCGGCGAGCAGGATTCGCTGGGTGGGGTAATCCGTCATGCCGCTTGCGTAACGCGGGCGCTTTAAAAAAGCATGTAGCGAGACCCGGTAATGTTCACTGCGTATCATTGCGGAACGGTTGTGCGCGGAGGCGCCCAGGCTGCGGACTGCAGCAAACCGAATAAGGAAGGATGATGGCCGCACGTAGCAATTCTGGGCTTGCCTAACCGCGATGGCATCCCGACCATGGCTAGATGGTTACGTCCACGACAGACGCGATGGGGGCGGGAGAGCCCGAGCAGGGCGGGGCCATTCCCGGCGTCGCGGGGCCATCCTATTCCTTATGGCGTATGCCATTTGACAGCACGCCGGTACTAGTATCCGTTCCGCATGCGGGCCGCTGCTATCCTCCGGACGTCCTTTCTGCGTTGCGCGACAGCGATGAAGCCCAATTGCGGCTCGAGGATCGTTATATCGATCTGATAGCCAAGCCGGCCGCGGCCGAAACGCAAACAAGCCTGATGGTCGCGGAAGCGCCACGCGCGATGATCGATCTCAATCGTTCGGTCGAGGATATCGATTGGGGCATGGTGCGCGGCGCCAGCATACGTCCGGTGCGCCATTCGCTCGCCAACAGGCGGTCGCGTAATGGGCTGGGGCTGGTCCCCCGCCGGATCCCGGGCATGGGCGAAATCTGGCGACGGCCGCTGGAGAAAGCACAGCTCGAGGACTGGATCGCAGGCATCTACACCCCCTACCACGCGGCGCTCGGCCGCGAACTCGAGCGGTTGCGCGATCGCTGGGGCGTGGCCTTGCTCGTGGATTTGCATTCGATGCCTCCACTGCGAAAGAACCATCCGCAGGATCGACCGGCCGAATTCGTTGTCGGCGACCGGTTTGGCGCCTCGTGCGACCCGGGTCTCGTCGATCTCGCTATTCGCTACCTGGCTAACCAGGGACGCCGCGTGGCGCACAATCGGCCCTATTCGGGTGGCTATGTGCTCGACCGGTACGGCCAGACCACGCGCGGGATCCATGCATTGCAAATCGAAGTGTGCCGCAGCACCTATCTCGATGCGCGGCTGGACCAGCCGAGTGCTCGCGCTGGGGCAATCGTCAAGCTGCTTGGCGGACTGGTCCGTATGCTGGGCACCGAAGTTGGTTCGATGGGGCGCGGCGAGCGAATGGCGCAAGCCGCCGAATAGGCGTCACACAAAAAACCACCCCACGCGGATCGCGCGGGGTGGCCAAGGTTCAGGGAGGAAATGCACTTGCGTGCATTGCCGGACGAGCCATGAGGGGAAGCGTCGTCCGACACGCTGAAAATGGGCGCGGCGCGCGTGGATTTCAAGAGGCGGTCGGTCGCCATCGGATAACGGTTTGTCGCTGAAACGACGATGGTCAGGCCGCCCGCGCGGCGTCAGGCGGGCTGCGCGATTAACAGCAGGGCGTCGCCGACAAGGTCCGAATTGCAAGGTTCGGAGACCAGCCCGCATTCGCCGACGGCCAGATCTTCGCCGTCAACGCTCACTGTGCCCGAATAGGGAATGACCAAGGCATCGTCCGGTTTGAGGGCCGGAAAATCGGCTCCACTCCCACAACGCCAATAGTGCAGCCGGAAATGCGGACCATCCACCAGCAAACCGCTATCGCCATCCATGCGATTGCGCAGCCGGGATGGGTAGGGTCCGGTTTCAGAGACCTCGACACCTTGATCGAGGTGCAATTCGCGCGGACGGCCATAGTCGAACAGTCGGAAGGTAACGTCGCTGTTCTGCTGAACCTCGATCAGGCTGACCCCGCCGCCGATAGCGTGGACGGTGCCAGCAGGGATGTAGAAGGCGTCGCCAGGCTGCACCTCGTGCCACACCAGCAGATCGACGATGCTGCCGTCGAGCGCGGCTTCGCGCATCGTTCCAGCGTCGATTTGTTCGTGAAAGCCGACAGCGATCGTGGCTCCGGGCTCGGCATGGGTGATGACCCAGCATTCGCTTTTGCCGTTGGTCCCCAGGCCCATCGCCTGCGCCTGCGCATCATCGGGATGCGCCTGCACCGAAAGCCGTTCACTGGCGAATATGTATTTGACCAGCAATTGGTCGAGTTCGGCGGGTGGCTCGAACCACACTTCGCCGATCGCCTGGTCGGACGGATGTGGAAAGGGGGACGGCAGGCGGTCGACACCCCAGACCTTGTCGACGAATTGAGTGGGCAGCTTGCGCATCATGGCTTCTTGCACCGGCTGGCTTCGCCGACCCTCTGAACCGCGTTGCGCGATGTCACGAGCACATCGTCGCGATCGACGACGACCACGATGTCGTCCGCGCCGATCAAGGTGACATGGGGACCGTCGCTGTCGATCATCGAACCGCTTGCGCCGATGATTTCCCCGGGACCGACAATCACATTGTCGGCATCGGGCGATTTGCGCTGTAGTAGGAGGGCGTCCCAATTGCCGATATCCGACCAGCCCATCGAGACATCGACCATGGCCGCGCGATCGGTGTTTTCCATCAGTGCATAGTCAACCGATTCGGACGCAATCGTGCCGAATTGCGTGGCCGCCGGACGAATGTCTTCGCTCTCCGGATCGCGCTGCTCGAAGGACGCGCGCGCCGCCGCGGCCATGTCGGGGCGGTATTTGGTCAGTTCGGAGAGGAAGAAACCGGCGCGGAACGCAAAGATACCGCCGTTCCAGGCATAGCCGCCTTGCGCGAGGAAGCCGAGCGCGGTTTCGAGATCGGGCTTCTCGACAAAGCTGTGTACCTGGTGCCCCTCGCCCAGCGGATCGCCCCGGCGGATATAGCCATAGCCGGTTTCGGGCGCCGTTGCGGCTATTCCGAAGGCGACGAGCAAGTCCTCGCTGGCCAGCTTGCCGGCAGCTTGCGCCGCATCCTGGAAAGCCTGCGTGTCCACGATGTGATGATCGCTCGGGCAGACCAGCATCACGTCGTTTTCGTCCAGCGCCAGCGCGGCCAAAGCAATCGCCGGTGCGGTGTTGCGGCCCATGGGTTCGACCACGAATTGCGCGTCGGGGGCGATTTGCGCCGCCTGCGGCTTGGCGAATTCGAGGTGCTTTTCTCCGATCACCACCATGGGAGGAGCGAACCTGTCGCGGTCCGAGCAGCGTCGGAGCGTCGCCTGATAAAGCGTCTCCTCACCCAACAGGGGAATGAAGGGCTTGGGTTTGGCTGCCCGGCTGCGAGGCCAGAGACGGGTTCCACTTCCTCCACAGAGTACGACTGGAACGATCTTGGTCACCTGGCTCTCCATCTTGCGGTCTGTTCCCCCTGCCAGATGTATTCCGGCAATCAAGGGTGCTCTGAACCCGACCTATAAGAGCGACCGATTATTTCACTTTACCCGTCGCTTACGTACAATTCGGGAGTGAAGCCGCTGGCCCAGTCGGCAAGGCCTTCGGGATGGGCGGCGACCGCGGCCTCGAGCCTGGGCAGTTCCGCCTCGATGAATTCGACGCGTTCATCCCAACCGTCGTGCGTGCGTTTGCGGAAGATCCAGCCACCATGCTTAGGTCCCCATTCGCGCATGAAGGCGACCGCCGCCCGCGGATCGTACCCCGCATTGTGCAGCAACCAGGGCATGAGTCGGTCGGCATCACGTTCGGACAGGCGAACCAGCTTGCGCTTCCAGCCGATCTTCCTGAACGTCTGGGGATGGCGCATTATGTTGTGCGCCATTTCATGCGCGATCGCGGCAGCAAAGGCGGACTCGTCATAGGCCAGTCCGGGAAAGCGCTCGCCGACCAGCACCCTTTCGCCATCCGCTGCAGCGCTGGCCTTTGAGTCGACGAGCTCGAACCGGGTAGGGCAGGCAGGAATGCCCTCGATAACCGCGGTTCGTTCGATGCCGTCGGAATTTTGCCAGGTCAGTTCGAGCGAGCCGCGTGCCAGTGCAGCATCGATCGCATCGCGCAGCGCGAACACTCGCTGCCAGCGCGGTTCGGTCCTCTGCCAATGCGGTGCGATTCTTTGGCCATCGAGGGCCAACAGCGTATCGTTCTGGCTTAAGCCTGCCTTGGCCGCGGGCGAGCCTGGTGCGACCGCCTGGATGCCGATGTCGCCGTTCAGGCCGAACAGTTTGCGTACGGCCTCCGGGTCACCATAGCTTTCCGCATCATGGATCATCAGCCCGGCAACCGGCACCGTGTGCGGACAGAAAGCCGCATTGGCGGTTGCCAGGCGATAACCGACGCGAAACAGCCGGTCCTCGCTATTCTGGAATATCTCGAGAGGGTGGGGCTCGCGGGCTTCCGCAGAAGCTTGCGCAGCTTGCGCGGGTAGGCCGGGAAGGGCAACCGCCAGCATCGCGCCCGCGACTATCGCGCGCAGGGGGAGGTGCAGGGCTGCGCGCACATTCGAGAACCGCGCAGCCCTGCCTGAGTGATTATGCAGTCGGAACACCGGCGGTCGCGGCATCGGGCAGGGGAACCTTGCCCTGTTGCAGCTGGCGGCCGAAGATCGTGCGCATCATGTCCATCGAGAAGATCTGCGCCCAGATCAGCGGCAGGAGGCCGTTTTCGGTCCACTTGCGAAGCTGGTCGCCGCGCAGTTTGCGCAGCTTGTCCTGGTTGATCATCTGGAAACCGCGATAGACGAAGGGCTTCTCATTGCCCTGCTGCGTGATCGAGATCTCGCCATCCATCAGCAGGTCGTGATCCTTCAGCTCCTTCATGAAGTTCTGCGTGCGCTGGCCGGCATGTTCGAACTGTTCGCAGAATTCGAGGATCTGCTTCGTTCCTTCGCTGGCTTCACCGTTCTCGAACAGCGGCTGGCCGTCATCGAATTCGCCGATGTTCTCGGCGGTCGGGTCGAAGCACAGCGACAGTTCGTCGCTGTCCTGCTTGAGGCGGGCGAGCATGAAGGGATAGCGGCGTACGTAGGCGGGGATGTAAACCTGCTCGGTCACGGTGCCTTCTTCGTCGACGAAGGTGTTCACCCCGTCGTTGAGGCCCATCAGTGCCAGCGGAACCGCTTCGGGACCGGTCGAGAAAACGATCGGCATGTCGCGCTGCGCCTGGACGAATTCGTCGACCGTAAGCGGCACGGCGTGCTGCTTGGCGAGCCAGGGCGCCTTGGTCATCGGACGCGAGCGATAGTTCGCATGGTCCTTGCTGTTGAGCGGCATCAGGTCATTGAAGAACAGGGGCAGGTTGGGCTGCGGCGCGCTGGCCATGGATTTCTCCGAAATTCGATTGGATTGAGCAGCACGCCCGGCAAAGGACATGCGCGCGAAGCGCGGGCTTTACGTGCTCGCCGCGGAAGGCGCAAGCGGCACGAGTTTCCCGGGATTGAGTATCCCCTGCGGATCGAGTGCCTGCTTTACCGCGCGCATCATTCCCAACGCGACGGGATCGCCCAGCCGGCCCAGTTCGTCGCGCTTCATCTGGCCGATTCCGTGTTCGGCGCTGATCGATCCGCCGAACTCTGTCACCCGATCGTGGACCATGGCGCTGATGGCCTTGCCGTCGCCCGCTTCCCAATCGCCGGGGATCGCACCTGCGGGCGCGAGGACGTGGTAATGGATGTTGCCGTCGCCAAGGTGGCCGAAGCCGAGCGCGAGCGTTCCGGGAAACGTGCGCTCGATCTCGGACGAAACGCTATCGACGAAATCGGGCATCCGATCGACCGGAACCGAGATATCATGCTGCATTGCCGGACCGATCGCGCGTTCGGCAGGAGAGATGCTCTCGCGCAACTGCCAGAAATCCTCGGCCTGCTGTTCGCTCGATGCGATCACCGCGTCGGCCAACAATTCGCGTTCTATCGCCTCGGTGAACACCGTCTCGGTCAATTGGTCCAGGCTATCGGCTGCACCGCGCGAGGCCACCAGTTCGATCAGTGCATGCCAGGGGTGGGGCGATGTCAGCGGCGCGCGCGCATCGGGCAGATAATCGAGCACTGCGTCGAGGCAATGTGCGGGGAGGACTTCGAACCCTTCGAGAGCTGCGCCAGCAGCGGCCTCGCAATGGCGCAGCAGTGCGCGTGCCTGGGTCAGGTTTTCCAGGCCAACCCAGACCACCCGGCGGTCAGCGATGTCGGGCAGTAACCGCAGCGTGGCGGCGGTCACAATGCCAAGCGTGCCTTCGGATCCGATCAGCATCTGCTTGAGATCGAAGCCGCGATTGTCCTTCTTGAGCGGAACGAGATTAGAGAAAACGCTTCCGTCGGCGAGGACAGCCTCCAGCCCGAGCACCTGTGCCCGCATCGTTCCGTGACGCAGCACCTGCGTGCCCCCCGCATTGGTCGAGATCAGCCCTCCGATCGTTGCCGAGCCCTTGCCCCCGAGCGTCAGCGGAAAGCGCAGTCCTTTCTCCGCAGCCGTCTCATGAAGCGTTTGGAGCACCACCCCGGCATCGCAAGTGATTTGCTCCGAAGCGGGGTCGAATGACCGGATCTTCGCCATCCGGCGCAGCGACAGGATCACCGAAGTCCCATCCGGATCGGGCGTCGCGCCGCCAGACATGCCGCTGTTGCCACCCTGAGGAACGATCGGGACCCGATGGTTCGCACAAAGCTCCACGAATTGCGCGACTTCGACCGTTGACGCGGGCGAGGCAAGCCCAAGAGCCGTGCCCGTATAGCGTCCGCGCCAGTCGGTCAGCCATGGCTCCATTGTATCGGCATCGCGCGTGAAGCCGCGCGGCCCCAGCAGGGCGGCAGCCTCGCGGTAGAAGGTTTCCGTATCGGTCATCGCGTGCCGTATGCCACATTCGCGCACGGCATTGCACCACTTGCCAAGCGCTGCAGAACAATTAAGCCCGCATTCAAGCGCAGGGTTGCAATTGAAGACGCACACAGTTTGCCGCCTTTATCGAGCCGTCGCTCAGGAGCCGTAACGCAGCCCGATGTCTCTATTGTCGCCTCTCGTTTCTCTGTTGATTGCCCTGGGTTCTCCGCAAGCCGATGCGGGCGATACGACGGTGCGCCATGCGCCGGTCGAGAACGAGGCGGCGGATGCAACCCTTTCCTCGCGCAGCATCGATTGGCGCGGTTTCCTCGATCCGCACACGGTTCCGGTGGCGAACCAGGTCCGGATCGAGCGTCGCGTGATCCTGCGCATTAGCCCGCAGCCGAGCGCCATGCGTCGCGGCTTCACGGCGGAACTGCCCCGCCAGGCACCGGTCCGCATGGCCGAGCGTCCGCATGGCGATTGCGTATCGGCCGCCGAGATCGTCGGAGTGGCCGATCGTGGCAGCCGCCTGGTCATGTACATGCGTAACCGTCAGATCATTTCTGCCGAGCTGGAGAAGGCCTGCAGCCCGCGCGATTTCTATCTCGGCTTCTATGTCGAACGGAACGATGACGGGAAGCTGTGCGTAGGCCGCGATCGATTGATGTCGCGCGCCGGGGCGAAATGCCGCGTCTCCGATTTCCATCGGCTGGTAGCCGTGACCGATTAGCCGAGTGCCGGGCTCCGGCGATTTCTTGACTTTTCCTCGATTTCCGGCGAAGGGCGCGCGCAGCCGATGTCGCGGACGCGTGACGATTTAGTCGGCCTTTGTTCCAGGGACAGTTTCGAACCGCATGACTTTCGCCGATCTCGGCCTTTCCGAAGACTTGCTCAAGGCAGTAAGCGAAGCCGGCTATACAGAGCCGACCGACATCCAGCGCGAGGCGATTCCGCCGGTCCTGATGATGAAGGACATCATCGGGATCGCGCAGACCGGGACCGGCAAGACCGCCAGTTTCGTCCTGCCGATGATCGACATCATGGCCAGCGGCCGGCGCCGCGCGCTGATGCCGCGTTCGCTGATCCTCGCTCCGACGCGCGAGCTCGCGGCGCAGGTTGCGGAGAATTTCGAGAAGTACGGTAAGAACCACGATCTCAAGCTCGCGCTACTGATTGGTGGCGTGCAGATGGGCGACCAGGTCAAGGCGCTGAACGACGGCGTCGATGTGCTGATCGCGACGCCGGGCCGCCTGATGGACCTGTTCGAGCGCGGCAAGATCCTGCTCAATGGCTGCGAACTGCTGGTTGTCGACGAAGCCGACCGCATGCTCGACATGGGCTTCATCCCCGATATCGAGTTCATCTGTTCGAAGCTTCCCGAAGCGCGGCAGACGATGCTTTTCTCGGCGACCATGCCGCCGCCGATCGAGAAGCTGGCCAAGAAGTTCCTCAACAATCCGAAGCGGATCGAGGTCAACCGGGCGGCCACGACGAACAAGGACATCACTGCGTTCAAGGTGCCGGTGAAGAGCCGCCAGAAGCGCGAGACGCTGCGCTGGCTGCTCAGGAACGACCATGTCGAAACCGCGATCATCTTCGCCAACCGCAAGACAACTGTGCGCGAGCTCAACAAGAGCCTGCAACGCCATGGGTTCCGAAGCGGCGAGATCCATGGCGACATGGACCAGTCGAACCGGCTGAAGGAGCTCGACCGCTTCAAGGCTGGCGAGATCAACATCCTCGTCGCCTCGGATGTCGCCGCGCGCGGCCTCGACATCAAGGGCGTGAGCCACGTGTTCAACTTCGACACGCCGTGGCACCCCGACGATTATGTCCACCGCATCGGGCGCACCGGCCGTGCGGGCGCCAAGGGACGGGCCTTCACCTTCGTCGCCGACGAAGATGCCGAGGCGATCGCCAATGTCGAGAAACTGACTGGCGCCGAAGTTCCTGTCTTCGGCAAAAAGGACGTCCGCGTCGAACTCGTCGAGCAGGACAAGCAAACCCGGTCCGATAATGACGAGGCGAGCAACGATGAGCGTGGCGAGAAGCCCCGACGTTCCCGCCGCAAGCGCGACGATGCAGAAGCCGAGCCTCCGCGCGAGAAGCCTTCGCGGTCGGCCAAGGACAAGCCCCGCAGCGAAGCGCGCGAACCGCGCCGACGCCGCAACGAGGACGACACTCCCGTTCCTGCGGGCGAGTGGAATGGTCCGCGTCCCGGCTTCCTCGATATTTCGGCGACCTGATTTAACCGCTTACTAACCACGCGCGCGCCATGGCAGTCTCGCCATGGAACTCTTCGCTCCGCACGCACAGGTGACGCTGACCATGCTGGCTCTGACCGGCACGGTATTCGGTGTGCTCGCTCTGGTGGTCAAGCGGGAGGCGATCGGCGCGGCGATCAGGCGTGTGCGCAGAGAGTTCTCTACCAATCTCGGCCTCTTGTTCGTCAATCTGGTCCTACTGGCTCCGCTATTCGCGCTGCCCGAAGGCTTCATCGGAGACCGGATCCTAGCGGACGCTGCGCTTAGCGATTTCTGGAGCCGACAGAACGAACTTGTCGTGCTGGTGCTGGCGATTCTGCTGTTCGATTTGGTCGTCTACTGGCGTCACCGTGCAGAACATTCACGCCTGCTATGGCCGATCCACGCGACACACCACGCCGATACCGCGCTGCACTGGCTTTCCGTCCAGCGCAAACACCCGCTCAGCAAACTGCTCAGCGTGGTGGTTGATGTCTGGTTGCTGTTCCTGCTCGGCTTCCCGCAATGGGCTGTCGCAGGGGCGATTTTCCTGCGAAGCTGGTGGGGGTTCTTTATCCACGCCGATGTACCATGGACGTTGGGGGCGCTGGGCAAGGTGCTGATCTCGCCCGCGGCCCACCGCCTGCATCACATTCGCGATGAAGCGCTGATGGGGGCGAATTTCGGCAATACGGTGACGCTGTGGGACCGGCTCTTCGGCACGTATGTCGATCCGGTCGGGCATCTCGATTGCGAGACCGGGATTGCCGAGGGAACGCGCGGCCTACTCGGCGAGCTCGGGCGTCCCTTCGAGCGCCGCTACTGGACCGGCAGGGGCCGCAAACCGATCGCCCCGCAGGTGGAAACCGCCCGCTAGTCGGCCAGCGAGACGAAGCTGTCGAGAACGCGCTTCTCGCCCGCTTTCTCGAATTCGATCGTCAGCTTGTTGCCTTCCTGCCCGGTGACGCACCCATAGCCGAACTTGTCGTGAAAGACGCGTGCGCCGAGCGCGATGTCCGTGCGTGGCTGCGCGGCGAAGCTCGCGGCGCTGCGGCCCGGCTCGGCGAGGCGCTTGGGCTTGGTATCGTAGCCACCCGAAAGTGCTCTTTGCCAGCCGGGCCCGCGCGCACCCGACCGGTCGGGCCGGTTCGACGAGACATGTGCGAAGGGATCCTCGCTCTCGCTCCAATTGGCGCGCCACAGCGAGGCGCCGCCGGTCATCGTGCTTTCGGTAGAAATGTACTCCTCAGGCAGATCCTCGATGAACCTGCTCGGGATGGAACTCGTCCACTGGCCGAAGATGCGCCGGTTGGCCGCGTGCAGGATCGTGCAGCGCCGCTTGGCACGCGTGATCGCGACGTAAGCAAGGCGGCGTTCTTCCTCGAGGCTGGCCAAGCCACCTTCGTCGATCGCGCGCTGGCTGGGAAAGACGCCTTCTTCCCAACCGGGCAGGAAGACATGGTCGAATTCGAGACCCTTCGCCGCATGCATCGTCATGATGGTGACCTTCTCGCCATCGTCGGCGCGGTCGTTATCCATCACAAGACTGACATGTTCGAGGAAATCGCCGAGCGTTTCGTATTCCTCCATGGCGCGCGCCAGTTCGGCCAGGTTTTCCAGCCGCCCCGCACTTTCCGCGCTGCGATCCTTCTGCAGCATGTCCTCATAGCCGCTTTCGGCGAGCACCATGCGCAGCAGTTCGGACGGCGTTACCTTTTCGGCTTCCTCGCGCCAGTGCACGAACTGGCCGAGCAGTCCGACAAGGTTGTTGCGCGCGCGGGCGGGAAGCTCGTCGGTTTCGCACAGGTCGAGGCTGGCTGCGGCCAATGGCATTTGCACCTGCCGGGCATGGCGACGCATTGCCTCCAGCGTCTTGGCGCCGAGACCGCGTTTGGGCTGGTTGTAGATACGCTCGAAAGCAAGGTCGTCGGCAGGCTGCGCGATGGTGCGCAGATAAGCGAGAGCATCGCGGATTTCAGCGCGCTCGTAGAAGCGATATCCGCCGACGATGCGATAGTTGAGCCCGATCTGGATGAAGCGGTCCTCGAATTCGCGCGTCTGGTATTGCGCGCGCACCAGGATGGCGACCTGGTCGAGCGGGGCACCTTCGCTTTCGAGCCGTTCGATGTCTTCGCCGACGCGGCGGGCCTCTTCCGGGGCATCCCAGACGCCGATTACGCGGATCTTTTCGCCTGCGGGCAACTCGGTCCAAAGGGTCTTTCCCAGCCGCTCGCTATTGGCGCCGATCAATCCGGATGCGGCGGCGAGGATCTGCGGTGTCGAGCGGTAGTTCTGCTCGAGCTTGACCACGGCGGCGCCGGGAAAATCCTTTTCGAACTTAAGGATATTGGCGACTTCTGCGCCGCGCCATGAATAGATCGACTGGTCGTCGTCACCCACCACGCAGATGTTCTTGCGTGCCTGCGCCAGCAGCCGAAGCCACAGGTACTGGACCTGATTGGTGTCCTGATATTCGTCTACAAGGATGTATTTGAAGCGCTGCTGATACTGCGCGAGCACATCGTGGTGCTTGCGAAAGATGTTCAGGATATGCAGCAAAAGGTCACCGAAATCGCAGGCATTCAGCGCGATCAACCGATCCTGATACAGCTTGTAGAATTGGGCGCCGCGGCCATTGGCGTAGCTTTCGTTCTCCACCGCATCGAGATCACCGGGGTTCAGCCCGCGGTTCTTCCAGCGGTCGATCAGCCCGGCGAGTTGTCTCGCCGGCCAGCGCTTCTCGTCGAGATCGTTTTGCTGGATCAACTGCTTCAACAGGCGTAACTGATCGTCGGTATCGATGATGGTGTAATTGCTCTGCAGGCCGACGAGTTCGGCATGCCGCCGCAGCATCTTCGCGCCGATCGAATGGAAGGTGCCCAGCCACGGCATCCCCTCGACTGCCTCCCCGATATGTCGGCCGACGCGTTCGCGCATCTCGCGCGCCGCCTTGTTGGTGAAGGTGACGCACAGGATTTCGCTCGGCCAGGCCCGGCGGGTTGCGATGAGATGTGCCAATCGTGCGGTCAAAGCCGCGGTCTTGCCCGTGCCAGCGCCAGCCAGCATTAACACCGGTCCTTCCGTAGTCAGAACGGCTTCGCGCTGCGGGGCATTCAAACGCGCGGCATAGGCGGGAATCTGCGCATCTTGGGGCGCGGCGGACGGGGCGGGGAGATCGGTCATGCAGTGGGGAACAGCTAGGGAACGCGGGGGCGCTAGACAAGTCCCGCGGTCCGATGGGTCTGCGGAACATTGCCCCGCGCCGCTGCGTAGATGGGGCATGACACCGACGAATGGAGACCTATCCCATGCGTAACATGATCCTCTCCGGCGCCGCCGCGCTGGCTTTCACCGCCACTCCCGCTCTTGCCGACCATCACATGGAAGGCGAGGCCTTTAGCTGGTCCGCCCAACAGGAAGCAGCCTATGACGGCTGGCCCGCTGATCGCCAGACAGCTTACGATGGCTGGCCTGCCGACGTTCAGAAATACTACTGGACGCTGACCCCGTCGCAGATGCAGGGCTGGTGGGTGCTGACCGATGAGCAGCGCGTGCGGATCTACGAGATGACGCCCGATGCGCGCACCCAGGCGTGGACGCAGATTGCGTCGCAGATGAGCAGCGCAACGCCGACCGCCCCGACGCGAAGTGACGCATCGCCGCGTTTCCAGAGCAAGGAAATGGTTCAGGCGACACCTGCCGAATACACCGCCGCCTCGGGAGACAACCTGCCGGTATGCTCCGCCATGCAGCAGGATGGATGCATCAATAGCTGGGCCAAGAACAAGACGGGCAACCGCCCGCTGGAATACTGGCCGGGCAAGCCCGCCAGCGAAATCCCCGAAAAGCTTCCGGCGACCAAGCCGGGCTCCTAAGCGAACTCCTCGCACTCGGCGCCTATTGGCCGACTGCCTGGAAAGGGGGCGGGACCGTGCAAACGGTCCCGCCCTTTCACTTTGCGCGTACGACACCCCGCACTCCGCCTTGTTTGCGGCACAATTGGCGCCGGGACGTGCGCCAGAAGGGGTGGCGGTGGGGGCCAGCCGCGAGCGGAACCGTTAGTCTTCAAACACTTCGAGCCCATGCGAATTGGGCCATTGGGCTTTTCGTCACGCCCCAATGAAAGGACTGACTATGCGTAACACCATTTACTACATCGTCGGCGGGTCGCTCGCCTCCATTTCCATTCCTGCGCTCGCGCAGGACGCCCCCATGCAGGACGCTGCTCCTGAAGTCGTCGCAGAGAGCACTGCTGCGCTGAGCGCGGAACAGCAGGCCTCCTACGATGGCTGGCCGGCCGAGCAGCAGGCGCAGTTCGACACGTGGCCCGGCGAAGTGCAGACCTACTACTGGACGCTCACGCCCGAGCGGCAAAGCCTGTTCTGGCGTATCTCTGATGCCAATAAGGTGACGCTGGCCGGACTGTCGGCGGAACAGCAGGCGCAAGCCTGGACCCAGATCGAGGGGCAGGCTGCGGCACAGGCGGCAACTGCCGGGACCGAAACTGACGGAATGTAAGTCTCAGCATGTTTTAGCGGGCAAGGCGGAGTAACAGGATCTTCGCCTTGCCCGTCTTGCGTTGGGCGACGATCTCGAACGCGCGCAATTCGCGATCCTCACGCGCACCGATCTCCAGCGCGATCCACGTTGCCTCTCCGATCCAGCCAAGCCGCGCCAGGCGATCGAGCGCGACATGGCCTGCGCCCGTGTCGTAGGGCGGGTCGAGCAAAACCAGATCATGCGGAACTTTCGCCGGGCCCAGACCCATCACCGATGCCTGCTGGACGACGCATTTCGGGCGCGCGCCAAGCACCTCGATATTCGTGCGGATCGCCTTGGTGGCCTGCGCATCCTGTTCGACGAACAGGCAGGAAGCCGCACCACGCGACAAGGCCTCCAGACCCAGCGCGCCCGAGCCCGCAAACAAGTCCGCGACGCTCAGCCCTTCGAAACTGCCGACCCGGCTGGCGAGCATGTTGAACATGGTTTCGCGCGTCCGGTCGGCCGTCGGACGCGTCAGGTCCCCGGCAGGGGCAACGAGCCTGCGACCGCGCCATTCCCCTGCGACGATTCTCACAGCCGGCCGCCGCGTTTGAGCTGCTTGCGGAATCGCTCGACATCCGCCTGCCGGATCTCGACCGCTTGCCCGCGCGGAAGGTCGGCGAGTTCGAACGGGCCGTAGGCCGTCCGCAAGAGCCGGTTTACCTTGAGCCCGAGATGCTCGAGCACGCGGCGGACCTCGCGATTCTTGCCTTCGGTCAGCGTCATCTCGATCCAGCGGTTCTTGCCCGACCCACGTTCGAGATCGGCCTCGATTCGCCCGTAACGCACCCCGTCGATTTCGATGCCCTCGATCAGCGCATCGAGTTGCGCCTGCGTGATGTCGCCGAAAGCGCGCGCGCGATAGGTGCGCGGGACACGCGAAGACGGAAGCTCCATTGCCCGCTTGAGCTCGCCGTCATTGGTGAGCAGCAGCAGCCCCTCGGTGTTGAAGTCGAGCCGGCCGACCGGCATCACGCGGCCTGTCCCTTTCGGCAATGCATTGCGCAGCGCCGTGTAGATCGTCGGGCGTCCACGCGGATCGCGTTCGGCAGTGATCAGCCCCGATGGCTTGTGGAAAGCGAACAGCCGTGCCGCTTCAGCCTGTTCGACCGGCTTGCCGTCCACTGTCACGCCCTTGAGCCCGGTCAGCTTGACCGCAGGCGTGTCGAGCACCTTGCCATCGAGCGCCACGCGCCCGTCGGCAATCATTCGCTCGATTTCGCGGCGGCTGGCAACGCCCGCTCGCGCGAGCAGCTTGGCGATCCGGTCGCCTTCTTCGGGTAATCGCTTGTCGGCCATGCGCGCGCCAATACACACAAGTCAGGCGCTGCGGAAGCGGCGATCATGCTCCGCGCTTGCAAGCTGGCTAGGCGTCCGCGGCGAGCGCCGCCTCTACGGTCTCGTGATAGCGCCTGATCCCGCCCTCGAGCGTACCCAGCGTCAATTCGGGTACGGCGCCGGTCGCAAGTCCCTGCTGGCCCAGTTCCGCCGCGCGGAAATCCTCGCTTGCGAAGACGCCGCCATCGAGCAGCGCCCAGCTGCGCTCCCAATGGTCGCGCGCCTTGTCGGTCGCGGGATGTTCGGGAATGAGCATGAAATCCTCGACCAGCGTCCGGTCGTGCGCCTGCGGCATCATCACCATGACGTTGATATAGTCGGGGCTCGGGATGATCAGCGCCCCCGGCAGAAGCTGGTAGGCATAGGTTACCACGCGCCGCAGCGCCGCCATGTCGGTGAGGTCGACTTTGTCCATATCCTCGAGCCGCCCGACCGCGCTGCGCGCATGCGGGCCGATCATGTCGCCGCTGGTCGCGCCGTCCTTGAAGAAGGGGCCGATGGTTTTCGCGTGCAGCCGCGTGACATGATAGCTTTCGAGGAAAGCATCCATGATGAGCTTCCAGTTTCCCGCCACCTCATGCGTCTTGCGGCGGAACAGCACCTGTTCTCCCATGCCCAGCGCGTCGAAATCGGCACCGATCATTTGCGCCAGCGTGAAATCGGCTGTCTCCTCGCGCGGACAGAACCAGATCAGCCCGCCGGTTTCGCAGCTCGGCAATTCGACGAGGCTGTAACCGTCCTTCTCCAACCCCGGGAATGTGTCTGGCCGGGGCAGGGCGAGCAGCCGACCGTCCACCGAATAGGTCCAGGCGTGGTAGGGGCAGACCAGTTTTTTGGTGCACTGTACGTCATTGCCCTCGACCAGGCGCGTGCCGCGGTGTCGACAGACGTTGAGGAAGACGTGCGCGACACCGTCCTTGTCGCGCGTAATCAGCAGGGGCCTGCCGGTCGCATCATGCGGAACCGCCATTCCGGCTTCGGGCAGAAGCGCCGAGGGACACAGGATTTGCGGTAGGCGATCGTAGATCGCGGCTTTCTCTCGTGCCCAGTATTCCGGGTCGATATAGACGCTTGCCGGGACCTTTGTGGCCGTGCCGGCATCACGCTGCCGGCCTTCGGCAATATCCCTCGCCAGCGCCAGCATGCCGTCGGTCGGTCGACGTGCGGGTTGTTTGGTGTCGACATCGTTCATGACGCCTGTTCCTCGCTCTCTCTCGTCGCTAGTGTCGCAAAAAATACGCCGAATAGGAAGGACGCTAGGGAATGGCTGCGGTCGCAGAAGATAAGAAGAAGATCTCCGCCTGGCGCGCGCTCGGTATGGCGCTGGGCAATCGCAAGACCGGTTTCATGCTGCTGTTCGGCTTCGCCAGCGGACTTCCGTTCGCGCTGTTCCTGGGCACGTTGTTCGCCTGGCTGACCGAGGCCGAGGTCGATCTCGAGACGATGGGTATCTTCTCGCTCATCGGGCTCGCCTACGCCTTCCAGTTCCTGTGGTCGCCGCTGATCGACAAAGTGAACATCCCGGTGTTGCGCCGGCTGGGACGGCGCAAGCAGTGGATCGTGCCGATGCAGTTGCTGCTCGGCGCGATTCTGATCACGATGAGCGTTCTGGAGCCGCGTACGCAGCTCGGCATGTTCTCGCTGCTTGCGGGTATTGGCGCGTTCGCCAGTGCGACGCAGGACATCGCGATCAACGCCTGGCGGATCGACGTTGCGGACGAGCGCGCGACGATCGACATACTCTCCACCGTCTACCAGATGGGCTACCGCCTGTCTTCGCTGGTTGGCGGGGCATTGGGGCTGATCATTGCCGCCCGGATCGGCTGGCCCGAAACCTATGCGATGATGGGGGCAATCTTGCTAGGTGTCGGCTTCATCGGCCTGTGGGCGCCGAATGCGAGCGAGAACGCCGTAGACGTGGCGAGCGAGAGCGACCGGCAGGTGCGCGCGCTGCGCCAGGCGGGCGAACTCGAACCCGCGATCCGCAACCGCGCCTTGGCGCTGGTTGCGCTGCTGTGGGCGGGGGCGATCGGCACCGTCCTCACTTTCATGATCATGTCGATGACCTATGCGCCCGAGGATCGACCCAACCCGACAGAATTTACAGTCAACATCGGCCCGTGGATCATCGTGGCGACGATCATCCTGCCGGCGCTGATCGCGGGTTGGCTGGCCTCGAAGAAGCGCCGCGGAGAACATTTGCTGGCAGCGGACGAGGAACCCGCCACCGGCGGCAATTACGTCCTCGATCACCTCTACCGTGCGCTGGTATTGCCACTGGTCGAATTCGTCGGGCGGATGGGATGGTCGCTCGTGCTGATCCTGGCGGTCGTGCTGACCTATCGCATTTGCGACGCGATCTGGGGCACTTTCGCCTATCCGTTCTATCTTGGCGAACTCGAATATACTAATGACGACGTCGCATTCGCGTCGAAGTTCTTCGGCGTGGGCGCCATCATCGCCGGGCTGGCTCTGGGCGGATTGCTGCTGACCACCATCGGGCGCATGGCGACGCTGCTGATCGGCGGGATACTCGCCGCGCTGACCAACCTGCTCTATGCGGACATGGCCGTAGGCGGGCACTACATGGAAGCCTTCAGCGGGGCGATCGGCTTCACCTATCTGATCGAACAGGTACCGGGTATCGGCGATGCGGATCTCGCCAAGCTGACGATCACCATCGCGTTCGAGAACCTCGCGATCGGCATAGCGGGCGCGGCCTATGTGGCGTGGCTTTCCTCGATCGTGTCGAAGAAGTTCAGCGCGGTCCAATATGCCTTGCTGTCGTCGCTTACGCTGCTTGTCGGCACGCTGGGCCGTGGGGCCTTGGGCGAGATGATCGAAGACCAAGGCTATTACGACGTCTTCATCTTGACCACGTGGATCGGTCTCGCGGCGGCTGTCCTCGTTTGCTTCGAATGGTATCGCCAGAGCCGCGGCAAGGCGGCGGCGGGGGTGGTCGCCCCGGAAGCCGGCGAGGTCGCCCCGGCCGAGTGATCAGTCGGGGAACTCGCCATTGAGCCGCAGCACTTCGCCCGCAAGGTAGAGCGAGCCCGCGACCAGTACCGGCAGTCCGCCCTTGCGGATGCGCGCCAGCGCTTCGGGTACCGAATCGGCCCAGGTCGCGTCGGGCCCGAAGGCCTCGACGCTGTGATAATCGTGATCGGGGACGGGCACCGCGGTGATGCTGGCGCAATTGGACGCCAACGGACCGATGATAGCGGCGGGGTCCTTTGCCTCGAGCATACCGAGCACCAGATGCAGCCGCTGCCCTTCGAAATGCTGCGCCAGCGCGGCCCCCGCGCTCGGGTTGTGTCCCCCGTCGAGCCAGACCTCGTGCTCCTGCGTCAGCGGTCCGTCGGCCAGCCGCTGGAGCCGCGCGGGCCAATGTGCGCTGCGCAATCCTGCCTTCAAGGCTTCTTCGCCGACCGAAACCATGTTCTGATGGCGCAGCAGCGCGATCGCCAGCGCCGCATTCTCTGCCTGATGCGCGCCGACCATCGACGGGACGGGCAGGTGCAATTCGCCTTTCGCGTCCGAATAGTGCAGCATGTGTCCCAGCGCGTCGGATGACCAATCGCGTCCGCGCATCGCAAGGAGCGAGCCGCGCTGTGCGGCGATCCGCTCGATCTCGGCAATGGCATCGTCGGGGTGATGCAGCGTGATTAGCGGTCGCCCCTGCTTGGCGATCCCGGCCTTTTCGAAGGCGATCCGCGCGAGCGGTTGCTCGGGCACGCCTTCTTCGGGCGCGAGCAGGAAGCGCTCGTGATCGATCCCCAATGCCGCAATGCCCGCAGCGGCCGGGCGCTCGAGCACATTGGTGGCATCGAAACGTCCCCCGAGCCCGACTTCGATAACGCAGGCATCGGCCGGGACGCGGGCGAACTCGGTGAACGCCGCGGCGATCGTCACCTCGAAGAAGCTCGGGGCGAGATCCTCGCCGATGTCGAGCACTTCGCCAAGCAGCTCGGCGAGCCGTTCGTCATCGATCAGTTCGCCCGCGACGCGGATGCGCTCGTTGTAGCGCACGAGGTGCGGGCTAGTGGTGACATGGACGCGGTGCCCCTCGGCTTCGAGCATGGCGCGCAGGAAGGCACAGGTCGAACCCTTGCCGTTGGTACCCGCGACGTGGAACGCCGGGGGCAGGCGCAGGTGCGGATTGCCGAGCCGATCAAGCAGCGCGCGGATCGTTGCGAGCCCGAGGCGCCCGTCGGGCACCGACAGGCGGCCCAGCCGGTCTAGCTGGTGCTGCACTGCGGGACTTTCGGAGCGGGCGAAATCCCGCATGCCGCGGCTCAGGCAGCCTTGGCCGGCGCCAGGTAATCCAGCAGCGTCGCCAGCGTGTCCTTCAGGTCGTGACGATGCACCACCATGTCGACCATGCCGTGCTTGTGCAGGTATTCGGCGCGCTGGAATCCATCGGGCAGCTGTTCGCGGATCGTGTCCTGGATCACCCGCTGGCCGGCAAAGCCGATCAGCGCGCCCGGTTCGGCGATGTGCACGTCGCCGAGCATGGCGTAGCTCGCCGTAACGCCGCCTGTGGTCGGGTCGGTCAGCACGACGATATAGGGCAGCTTGGCTTCCTTGAGGCGGCGCGTCATCACGGTTGCCTTGGGCATCTGCATCAGGCTGAGAATGCCTTCCTGCATACGTGCGCCGCCCGCAGCGGTGACGACGATATAGGGGCAATGCCGCGTCAGCGCGCGCTCCGCGCCCTGGCAGAAGGCGGTGCCCACCGCCATGCCCATCGATCCGCCCATGAAACCGAAGTCCTGCACGCCCACCACCGCGGGCTTGCCCTCGATCGCGCCCGATCCGACGAGGAAGGCGTCCTTGTGCGGGCTCTTGGCGCGCGCCTTTTTCAGACGGTCGGTGTATTTCGACGTATCGCGGAACTTGAGCGGGTCTTCCTTCACATCGGGGATGGGGAGGACGTCGAAGCCCTCGTCGAGCAATTGCCGCAACCGCTCGTCGGCGCCGATCCGGCCATGATGGCCGCAGCGCGGGCAGACATAGGAATTGTCTTCATATTCCTGCGCAAAGACCATCTGCTGGCAGCTGGGGCATTTGACCCACAGGTCTTTCTCGGTGCTGCGCTTGGACAGCGAAGTGATCGAATTGCGGACGCGGGTGAACCAGTTCATGCGATGGGCCTATAGTCGGGTTGTCACAAAGCTCAAATAGACAGCGAGCCTGAGCAAGACCGTCATCCCCGCGCAGGGGGGGATCCAGATGAGCTATCCTCGGTCTTCAAGAACCGAGGTTATCTAGGCCCCTGCCTGCGCAGGGGCGACGGACTAGCGCAATGTGTGAACGGCTTCTGCCAGCGACGCGGTAAGCTCGCGCAGCTTCGCGGGAGCGTCATCGCCATGTTCGGCGACCAGTTCGACCAGCGCCGATCCGACGACCACGCCATCGGCCACGCGCGCGATCTCGCGGGCCTGTTCGGGCGTGCGGACACCGAAGCCGACCGCGACAGGAATATCGGTCGCCGCCTTGATGCGCGACACATTGGCCTCGATCGATTCGATCGCCGCCTGCTGCATGCCGGTGATCCCCGCGACTGCGACGTAGTAGAGAAAGCCCTGCGATCCATCGACCACGGCGGGCAGGCGCTTGTCGTCGGTGGTGGGGGTCGCGAGCCGGATGGGTGCGATCCCCGCAGCGCGCAGTTCGGGCCCGAGCGCGTCGTCTTCTTCGGGCGGGATATCGACGCAGATCACACCATCGACGCCCGCATCCTTCGCGGCCGCTGCGAACCATTCCGGTCCGCGGCGGATCATCGGGTTCGCATAGCCCATCAGCACCAGCGGCACTTGCGCATGACGCTGGCGGAACTCGGTCGCGATGCGCAGCACATCGGCGGTCGTCGTGCCCTTGCCGAGCGAGCGGATATTGGCCTGCTGGATTGCGGGGCCGTCCGCCATCGGATCGGTAAAGGGCATCCCAAGCTCGATCACATCGGCGCCGCCTTCGACCAAGGCGTCGAGATTGGCCGCGGTGTCGCCGTCTCCTGCGGTGAGGAAGCAGACGAGTGCCGGCTGCGGCTTGGCGAAGGCGTTCGAGAGGCGGGTCGGGGTGCTCATAGGATCAGGATCGTTCATCTAACTAGGCAGAAGTCTGAGACATGGACCGGGTGTTACACTGTCCAGGCGATGAAAAGCGGGATATGCGCCACCTGCTGCTTTCGCGGCGGGGGAGCGAGAGGGTGGCGAAGGTTCATGCGCTTCCCATGACATGGAACGAGCCGTGTAGGACAGCATCAATGCTTCCCGCACTACGGTTCCACTGGCCGCACTTCACATCTCCACCCCGAGCTTTTCCGCAACGGTGAAGATGTCCTTGTCGCCCCGGCCGCACAAATTGGCGAGGATCACACTGTCCTTGGGCATTTCCTTAGCGCGCTTGGCCACTGCCGCGATGGCGTGGCTGGGCTCCAATGCGGGGATGATGCCCTCGGTGCGGCAGAGGAGCTGGAAGGCCTCGAGCGCCTCGTCGTCGGTGACGGCGGTGTATTCGACGCGCTCCATATCCTTGAGCCAGGCGTGTTCGGGGCCGATGCCGGGATAGTCGAGGCCTGCGCTGATCGAATGACCCTCGGTAATCTGGCCGTCGTCGTCCTGCAGCAGATAGGTTTTGTTGCCGTGGAGCACGCCGGGGAAGCCGCCGAGGAGGCTGGCTGCGTGTTCGTCGCCGTCGAGGCCGTGACCTGCCGCCTCCACGCCGAGCATCTTCACGTCCGGATCGTCGAGGAAGGGGTGGAACAGGCCGAGCGCGTTCGAGCCGCCGCCGATCGCCGCGACCAGCAGATCGGGCAGGCGGCCGATCCGGTCCTGCATCTGCTGCCGCGCCTCGCGGCCGATCACGCTTTGGAAGTCGCGGACAAGTTCGGGGTAGGGGTGCGGCCCGGCGGCAGTGCCGATGATGTAGAAAGTGTCGTGCACATTCGCGACCCAGTCGCGCAGCCCTTCGTTCATCGCGTCTTTCAGCGTGCCGCGCCCGCTGGTCACGGGGACGATTTCCGCGCCGAGCAACTTCATGCGGAAAACATTGGGCGACTGGCGCCGCACATCCTCTGCGCCCATGTAGATCACGCAGGGCAGGCCGATGCGTGCGCATACGGTGGCGGTGGCGACCCCGTGCTGGCCCGCCCCGGTTTCCGCGATGATGCGCGTCTTGCCCATGCGGATCGCCAGCAGGATCTGGCCGATGCAATTGTTGATTTTGTGCGCGCCGGTGTGATTGAGCTCGTCGCGCTTGAACCAGACCTGCGCGCCGCCCAGCGCCTCGGTCAGCCGCTCGGCGAAATAGAGCGGTGAGGGGCGCCCGACGTAGTGTTCGAGCAAATCGTCGAATTCGCGCTGGAATTCGGGATCGGCCTGCGCCGCGCGGTATTCGCGCTCGAGGTCGAGCACCAGCGGCATGAGCGTTTCTGCGACATAGCGGCCGCCATAATCGCCAAAATGGCCGCGGTCGTCGGGCTGGTTGCGGAAGGAATTGGGGTTGGTCTCGGTCATCGCCATCCCCATGCCCATGCCGCGCGGCGAAGTCGAGACAGCTTTGCTTCTTCGCAGGCGATCAAGACTGCGAAACGCGCGCGGCCGGCAGCAGGGTCAGGCGGCCAGTGCGGCCCGGCAGAATGCGGCGATAAGTGCCGTATCCTTGACGCCGGGCGCGGATTCGACGCCCGAACTCGTATCCACCAGCGGCGCGCCGGTTTCGCGGATCGCCTGCGCGACATTGTCGGGGGTGAGGCCGCCCGCGAGCGCCCAGTCGATCTCATGCTCGTGACCGGCGAGCAGCGACCAGTCGAAGGCGATGCCATTGCCGCCCGGCAGTTTTTTTGCCGGGGCGTCGAACAGCAGGCGATCGACCTTGCCGATATATTTCCTGCTGCGCGTCAGCGTGCCCGCATCCTTGAGGCCGACGGCCTTCCACACTTCATAGGGCAGGCTGCGGCGGATGCCCCCGATCCATTCGGGCGTTTCACTGCCGTGAAACTGGATGATGTCGGGCTTGATCGCGTTGAGCGCGCGCCCGGTCAGTTCGGGATCGGCATTGACCATCAGCAGCACCACCTTGGCCTTGCCGCGGGCCTGCTCGCGCAGTTCCCGCGCCAGGTCTAGCGGGACATGGCGCGGCGAGGGTTCGAAATGCACCAATCCGATATGCGTGGCGCCGGCCTCGATCGCGGCGTCGACAGTTTCGGGCGTCGAAAGCCCGCAGATCTTGATTGCGACACTCATGGGAAGCCTACAGCGTTGCCTCGATTTCGCGCGCTGCCTGCGCCGGATCGGCTGCCCTGCTGATCGGTCGTCCGATGACCAGCGCGCTCGCGCCGTCGTCGCGCGCCTGCCGGGGGGTGACGACCCGCTTCTGGTCGCCGACCGCGCTGCCTGCGGGGCGCAGGCCGGGCACGACGAAGAAACCGTCCTTCCAGCGATCATGCACCGATTTGACTTCCTGACCCGAGCAGACAATCCCGTCGAGCCCGGCTTCGCGCGAAAGATCGGTCAGGCGCATCACATGGTCATGCGCGCTGCCGTCGATACCGGTGCGCGTCAGGTCCTGATCATCCATGCTGGTGAGCATGGTGACGCCGACTACCTTGGTGTTCTCGCTGGCCGCGGCCTTGGCATCCTCCATCATGGCGCGACCGCCGCTGGCATGGACGGTGACGATGCTCGGCTCGAGCACGTGGATCGCCTGCATTGCGCCGGCAACGGTGTTGGGAATGTCGTAGAGCTTGAGGTCGAGGAAGATCGGCAGGCCGAGCTGGCCGATCATGTGCACCCCGTGCGCGCCGTGGGCGCAGAAGAATTCGAGCCCTAGCTTGATGCCGCCGACATGCCCCTTGACCTTCTTCGCAAGGTCGAGGCCGTCGCGCAGGTGCGGAACGTCGAGTGCGAGATAGATCGGGTTGGTCATGCGGGTTTCGAAGGCTCCGGTTCGACCGGATTGGCCGGTTCGGGGGGAAGGTCGGGGCTGGACGGGGCGGTCGTTGCAGCCGCGGCACTGGCGGGGGCCGCAGCCGCGGCAGGCGCGGGAGCCGGCGTCGCCAGACGGTTGGTCGCGGTTTCGAGCGCATTGATCCGGCGCGTCGCGCGCCATTTGCTGGCGCGGTGGACCAGCCACATCGGGACCAGGCCGAGCAGGAAGGACACCACCACCAGCGCGGGCAGCTTGGTCTCGAGCACGAGGTTCGACCAGATCTGAACCTCGACCGGCTTCCAGTTGAAGAAGCTGAATGCGAGCAGCGAAAACAGCAGCAGGACCCAACCGATTGTGCGCACGATCTGCATGGCGTGAAGCCCCCTCTTGTCTCGTTCGATGCGATGCTAGGCCGCGGACGGTGCCGCGTCTAGCCGAAGACCCGCGCGAAGATCGTATCCACCTGCTTGAAGTGGTATTCGAGGTCGAATTTCTCTTCCAGCTGTTCGGGGCTGAGCGCCGCGGTGACTTCCTCGTCCTGCTTGAGGAGATCGAGCAGCATCAGCTTGCCGTCCGATTCCCAGACCTTCATCGCGTTGCGCTGGACGAGCCGATAGGCGTCCTCGCGGCTGACGCCGTTCTGGGTGAGCGCCAGCAGCACGCGCTGCGAATGGATCAGCCCGCCCATGCGGTCCATGTTCGCCTGCATGCGTTCGGGATAGACCAGCAGCTTGTCGACGACGCCGGTCAGCCGCGCGAGCGCGAAATCGAGCGTGATGCAGGCGTCGGGGCCGATGAAGCGTTCGACCGAGGAGTGCGAGATGTCGCGCTCGTGCCACAGCGCCACGTTCTCGAGCGCGGGCAGCGCGTAGGCGCGGATCATGCGTGCCTGGCCGGTGAGGTTCTCGGTGAGGATCGGGTTGCGCTTGTGCGGCATCGCGCTCGACCCCTTCTGACCGGGGGAGAAATATTCCTCCGCCTCGAGCACTTCGGTGCGCTGGAGGTGCCGAACCTCTACCGCCAGCCGTTCGATCGAACCCGCGATCACCGCCAGCGTTGCAAAGAACATGGCGTGCCGGTCGCGCGGAATGACCTGCGTAGACACCGGCTCGACCGCGAGACCGAGCTTCTCCGCGACATGCTCTTCGACCTGCGGGTCGATATTGGCGAATGTCCCGACCGCGCCCGAGATGGCGCAAGTGGCGATTTCCGCGCGCGCCGCGACCAGCCGCGTCCTGCAGCGGTCGAACTCGGCATAGGCCTGCGCGAGCTTGAGCCCGAAGGTCACCGGTTCGGCATGGATGCCGTGGCTGCGCCCGATCGTCGGGGTGTATTTGTGCTCTTCCGCGCGGCGCTTGATGGCCGCCAGCAGCGCGTCGAGATCGGCCAGCAGGATGTCGGCCGAGCGCATCAGCTGGACCGCGAGCGTGGTGTCGAGCACGTCCGAACTGGTCATGCCCTGGTGCATGAAGCGCGCCTCGTCGCCCACGTTCTCCGCGACCCAGGTAAGGAAGGCGATCACGTCGTGCTTGGTGACCGCTTCGATCGCGTCGATCGCCTCGACATCGATCTTCGGATCGGTCGCCCACCAGTCCCACAGTGCCTTGGCGGCGCTTTCGGGCACGACGCCCAATTCGCCGAGCTTCTCGGTGGCGTGCGCCTCGATCTCGAACCAGATGCGATACTTCGCTTCGGGCTCCCACAGAGCAGTCATTTCGGGACGGGCGTAGCGGGGGACCATGGTAAGCTCCGAATAGCGTTTGTGGGCGGAAACGTGGCAGCCGCTAGGCTGGGCGCGACCGAATAGCAAGGTCGGGGCGGGGCAAGTTCGGCGGTGTATCCTCCGACACGTTCGGGGATGAAACCCGCACGCGCGGCAGCGCTATCTTGGCAGGGTCCCGGCCAGCCGGTAAGCTGGGCGAATTCAGGGGGAGTTCCAAAGACTTGTCGTACCGGTCGCTTGCTGTCGCACCCATTTTGATCCTTGCCGCTCCGGCGCTTGCGGGGGAAGATGTCCGTTTTGTCGAAACGCCCGCATGGGTCGAACCGCTGTATGACGGCGGGATCGCGGAGTCGCGCGACAACGTCCCGCTCTACGACCGACAGATTCGGTTCGAGGACGGGGTCGTCACGCGTTATACCGATATCGCCTATCGGCTCGACACCACGCAGGCGCTCCAGCAGATGGGGACGATCCAGCTGTCGTGGCTGCCCGACAAGGGCGATCTTGCCGTGCACCGGCTGGAAATCCTGCGTGACGGCGCGGTCATCGACCTGCTGGCGCAAGGGCTGCGCCCCGAAATCCTGCGACGCGAACGCGAACTCGAGCGCCGCTCGGTCAATGGCGCACTGACCGCAGCATTTGCGGTGCCGGGCCTCGAACTGGGCGACGTGCTGCGCGTGACCTCTTCCACCAGCCTGCGCGACCAGGCGCTGGCGGGCGCGATGCAGGCGGCCGAACCCATCCTCGCCGAACCGACCAAGATCGGGACCGGCCGTCTGCGGCTGTCATGGCCCGACACGGTGCCGATGCAATGGAAGACGCTGGGTGATGTCAAGCAGCCCGAGAGCTGGAGCGAGGACGGCTTTGCCGTGCTCGATTTCAACCTGCCCGTGCCCGAGCCCAAGGCAATGCCCGAGGACGCGCCGGGCCGCTTCACGATTGCGCCGCAAATCCAGATCGGCAGCTTTGCCGACTGGGCCGAAGTGTCGCAGTCGATGAGCGGCTTTTACGCCACCGAGAACCTGCTCGAACCTGGCGACGCCATCAGCCGCGAAGTGGCGCGGATCGAAGCGGCGACCAGCGATCCCGTCGAGCGCGCGGCGATGGCCCTGCGGATGGTGCAGGACGAGGTTACCTATCTGCTCAACGGTATGGACGGGGGCAATTACCTGCCGCAATCGCCGCACGACACCTGGGCCAATCGCTACGGCGACTGCAAGGCCAAGAGCCTGCTGCTGCTGACCATGCTGCGCGCCATGGGCATCGAGGCCGAGGCCGTTCTCGTCGATAGCGACAATGGCGATGCGGTCGCCATTTCGCAGCCGATTCCCGGTGCCTTCGATCACATGATCGTACGCGCGACCATCGCGGGCGAGGACTATTGGCTCGACGGCACCAGCGCGGGCACCCGGGTCGCAACCATCGACGAAGTCCCCGATTTCGGCTGGGCGCTTCCGCTGCGGCCCGAGGGCGCCGGGTTGATCGAGGTCGAACAGCGTTGGCCCGAATCCGCCGATCGGACCATGCGCGTGACCTACGACATGTCCGCCGGCGTCGACATGCCGGTGCTCTATTCGGCGGAAATCGAACTGCGGGGCGTGATGGGCGCGCGGCTGCGCGCGCAGGCTGCGGAGCAGGAACAGTTCGCCGTGGTCGGCGTGGCGACCAACTATCTCGAGGACCTGATCGGCGGTCTCGTGTACGATGCCACGATCAGCTATGACGACGATGCCGGAACGGTCCTGCTGGCTGCCGAGGGAATGACCTTCGACCAGTTCGGCTTCGAACGTGGCACGGCGATACACCGTTTGCCGGGCGCCACCGTCAACTGGGACTTCAAGCCCAACCGCGCGCGCTCGGCCTGGCGCGACATTCCTTATCGCGTACGCGGCCCGCTGGCGATCGAGCAGCAATGGGACTATCGGCTGCCCCCCGGGGGCGGCGGGACGCAGTTGACGGGGATCGCGGACCTCGACGAAACGGCAGCCGGCGTGCGATTTAAGCGCGCGATCCGCCTCTCCGGCGAAACCCTCGCGATTGCCGATTCCGCCTCGTACATTCCCGCCGAGATCCCGGCGTCCGATCTCGGCGAGCAGCGGCGTGCCATGCGGCGGATCGCCAGCGGCGACCCGATGCTGCGGATCGCCGATCCCCACCGCTATTGGGAACTCGACGACAAGACGGTGGCCAAGCAGCTTGAACCGCATATCGCCGGTGCAACCAGGCTCATCGAGTTGAAGGGCGATCTTGCCGCGTTTCACAATTTCCGGGCGACGCTGCGTGTGTTGGCGCGCGACTTCGAAGGGGCGATATGCGACTTCGGTCGCGCTATTGAACTCGAGACGGATCCCGAAACGCTCGTGCTTCGCGCCGATGCATACGACGCAATCGGCGATCACGATGCAGCGCTGGCCGATGCGCAGATGGCGTTCGAACTGCAGGGCGACCTTCAGTACGCCACCGCCTACGGTTTCCGTCTTGCGCGTGCGGGCCGCGCCGAAGAAGCACTCGAACTGATCGACCAGCTGGGCCTGTCGGGCGACCAGGGGGTCGACGCTGAAGTCGTCTGGTCGGAAATCTCGGGCCATGCCGATCGCACGGCAGAAGCATGGGACCGCCTGCAGATATGGCTCGATGAGCGGCCCGATGAAGCCGTGCTGCTCAATTCGCAATGCTGGACAGCGGGCATCTGGGATTTCCAGGTCGAACTGGCCGAAGAGGTCTGCAACCGGGCGGTCGCGGTGTCGGGGAACTCGGCGGGTGTGCTCGATAGCCGCGCGCTCGCCTTCTACCGGATGAACCGGAAGGAAGAGGCAATGGCCGATCTGGATGCAGCCCTTGCGAAAGAGCCGGGGCAGGCTTCCAGCCTTTATCTGCGCGGGTTGATCCGGCTCGAAGGAGGCGATCGGCGCGGGCGCGACGATCTGCTGCATGCACAGCGCATCAATCCCGAAATCGCCCGCCGTTTCGAAGGATACGGGCTCGCGCCCGACTGATCAGATCAGGCCCTTGGCGCGAAGCGAGACATTGCCTTCGCGGCCGATGATGACGTGATCGTGCACGGTCACGCCAAGCAGTCGTCCGGCCTCGGCGATGCGCGCGGTAATCGCGATGTCGGCGCGGCTGGGTTCGGGATTGCCGCTGGGGTGGTTGTGCACGAGGATCAGCGCGGTGGCACCGATATCGAAGGCCTTGCGGATCACCTCGCGCGGGTGGATTGCGGCTTCGTCGACCGATCCTTCCGCGAGCAGGTGGTCGAGGATAAGGCGGTTCTGCGTGTCGAGATAAAGGCCCCGCACGCGCTCGTGCGTGAGATGGGCCATGTCTATCGAAAGATAGTCCAGCAGCGCCTGCCAGCTGCCCAGCACGGGTCGGTCCTGCACTGCCCCGCGCGCCATGCGGCGTGCCGCGAGAGCCGCGGCGTAGAGCGCGGCCGCGCTTGCTTCGCCCATGCCGTGAACTCGGCGCAAGGCTTGCGGATCCGCCGCAAGCACGGCCGAGAACGATCCGAAATGCGCGATCAAATCCTTGGCCAGCGGCTTGGTATCGCCCTGCCGGATGGCGGCGAAGAGGAGGAATTCGAGCAATTCGTAATCGGCCAGCGCCTCCGCGCCACCGTTCAGCAGGCGTTGGCGCAGCCGCTGACGATGGCCAGCGCCAGCCTGCGGCGCAGATTTTTTCGCATCGCCCGGCAACCAATCCCCCATGCGCCGCGTTTCAGCCACTTGCATTGCCTTTAGCAGGCATATCGCGCAAGTGTGGGATCGATGGAGCGGGCCGCGAGCGACAACACCATGACGGCCGACGATTCCGTCCGGCAGGCCCGCTGGCGTGGCAGGCGGTGGCGGCTGTTTGCGCTCGCCGCGCTCGTCCTCGTGATAGCGGGCGGCTTGGCGCTGTGGTTCTCGCGCGAACGGATTGTCGACGACATCATCCGCGATCAGTTCGAAGCCCATTCGATCCCGGCGCAATACACTATCGAACGCGTTGGCGCGCAGACGCAGGTGCTTACCGATGTCGTCCTCGGCGACCCGGCCCGGCCCGATTTCACCGCGCAGCGTATCGTCATCACCTTGCGTCATCGCTTCGGCGTGCCCGAGATCGGCGGCGTGGAACTGGTCCGACCGCGACTTTATGGCAGCTACCACGCGGGTGAATTCAGCCTCGGCAGTCTCGATCCGCTGGTGTTCGGGCAAGAATCGGGACCGGCGGGGCTACCCAATACCAAGCTTTCCGTGCGCGATGGCCGTGGACTGATAGAAACCGATTATGGTCCGGTCGGGGTGGCGGTTAATGGAGAGGGTCTGCTCAGCCATGGGTGGCGGGGGCAGCTTGCCGCAGCAGCACCGTCACTTGCGTTTCCCGGATGCGCTGCCGAACGTGTCAGCGCTTTCGGCGACGTTCGCACCACTTCGGGCGAGCCGGCTTTCTCCGGCCCGCTGCGCCTGGCGTCGCTCGTCTGCGAGGAGACGGGGATATCACTCGCCGACTATGCGGTCGATCTCGACCTGCTGGGGAATGACGAGCTTACCGATGCCACCATCGAAGCGCGTATCGAAGGTGGTGACAGCATTCTGGCCGCGAACAGCGCCGCTGCGCTGACCGGCACGATCCGCGCGCAAACCCGTGGGCCGCTGACTACCGCCAGGTTCTCGCTGGCAGCGCGCGGGGTGGAAACGCCGCAGGCACTGGCAGCAGTGCTCACGGCCGAGGGTCAGATCCGCGCCGACGACGATTTCTCGCGGGTGCAGCTGGATGGCAATCTCGAAGGCAATGGACTTCGCCTCGGGCGCGAGATGGTGGGATCGGTCGAAACGCTGGCGCGTGCGGGGGAGGGAACTCTCATTGCGCCGCTGACCCGCAAGCTGGCGCGCGCGCTCCAATCCGAGACCCGCGGCAGCGCGCTCGACGCCGATATCCGGCTGCGCCGCGATGCGAAGGGCTATTCGGTGCTCGCCCCGCGCGCCGAATTGCGGGGCGGAAGCGGCGCGCGTCTGGTCTCGCTCTCGCGGCTCGAGGTCGCAGTCGAAGAAGGTAAGGCACCTCGGATCGCGGGCAATATCGCCACCGGGGGCGCCAACATGCCACGGATCACCGGCCGCATGGAGCGCAGCGAATCGGGAGGGTCGATCTTCCGCCTCTCGATGCAGCGCTATGCCGCTGGTGACAGCGAGCTGGCGATACCGCAGGTGGTCGTCGCGCAGGGCGAGGGCGGGGCAATCGGTTTCTCCGGACGCGTGCTCGCCAGCGGGCCGCTGCCCGGCGGATCGGCGACCAATCTGCTGCTACCGGTCGAAGGACGTTATGGCGCGGGACGGCTGGCGCTATGGCGTTCGTGCGCCGACATCCGTTTCGATCGGCTTTCCTTCGCCGATCTCGCATTCGAGAACCGGTCGGTAAAACTGTGTCCCGCACGCGGGCAGCCCATCCTCGCAACCGGTCCGGACGGCACCCGGATTGCGGCGGGTACCAGTGGCCTCGATCTCACGGGTTCGCTCGGTGACACGCCGATCCGGATCCGCTCCGGCCCAGTCGGTTTCGCTTATCCCGGCGTCATGAAGGCGCGCTCGCTCGACATAGCCCTCGGGCCGGCAGAAAGCGCCAGCCGATTCACTCTATCCGATCTGCAGGCGCGCCTTGGAGGCCCGCTTTCGGGGACCTTCTCCGGCGCCGAAATCGCGCTGGCGGCGGTACCGCTCGATCTGCAGGAAGCCAGCGGCGAATGGCGTTTTGCCGATGGTCGGCTCCTGCTCGACAACGGCAGCTTCATGTTGCGCGATCGCGAATCGCCTGCGCGGTTCGAACCCTTGCTGGCGCGCAATGCCGAGCTGACCCTGATCGACAACCGTATCGCTGCGCAGGCCGCGCTGCGCAATCCCGCGAGCGACCGGCTGGTCACCGATGTCGAGGTTCGGCACGACCTTGCGAGCGGCGCAGGGCGCGCCGATCTCGATATCCCCGGCGTGCGATTCGATGAGGCTCTGCAGCCGCTCGACCTGTCGCTGCTGGCCAAGGGCGTGGTGGCGAATGCAGAGGGCGTCGTTACCGGACAGGGGTGGATCGTCTGGTCGCCGGACGGCGAAGTGACCAGCACGGGCCAGTTCTCGAGCGAGAGCATCGATTTCGCCGCGGCATTCGGGCCGGTCAGGGGCGCCAGCGGCACGATCGAGTTCACCGATCTGCTGGGGTTGACCACCGCGCCGGGCCAGACCCTGCGTGTCGCCTCGGTCAATCCGGGGATCGAAGTGGCCGACGGCGAGGTCGGTTTCGAGCTGCGCAATGGCGAGGTACTCGCGGTTACGGGCGGAAGCTGGCCTTTCATGGGCGGCGAACTGATCCTGCGCGCGGTCGATCTCAATCTGGGGGTCAGCGAGGAGCGACGCTATATTTTCGAGATCGTCGGGCTCGACGCCGGCACCTTTGTGACCGAGATGGACCTCGAGAACATCTCGGCGACAGGCCTGTTCGACGGTGCCGTGCCGATCGTCTTCGATGCGAATGGGAACGGACGCATCGATACGGGGGTGCTCATTTCGCGGCCTCCGGGCGGAACCGTCTCCTACGTCGGCGAACTGACCTATGAAGACCTCTCGCCGATCGCCAATTTCGCATTCGATGCGCTCAAAAGTCTCGATTATTCGCAGATGCGGGTGATCATGGAAGGGCCGCTAACCGGCGAAATCGTGACGCGCGTGCGGTTCGACGGCGTGCGGCAGGGCGAGGGGGCGAAGTCCAATTTCGTCACTCGCCGCCTGGCCGCGCTTCCCTTGCAGTTCCGCATCAACATCAAGGCGCAGTTCTACCAATTGCTGACCAACCTCAAATCGCTCTACGATCCCGCCTCGGTGCGCGATCCGCGCGAACTGGGGCTGTTGTCGGATGATGGCACGCGGCTGCTGCGCCGCTCGATTACCGGCGAAGAAGCCGAACCCGATATCGACCCCGAGGACATCGTCCCCGAGGGCACCCCCATTCAGGAGCAGGAAAGCAGGTGAGGGCTATGAACCATGGCAAAGTGAGCGGAAGGATGGCGGCAGCCATGTTCGGCACGGTCGCGCTTGGCGGTTGCATCACCGTCAATGCGCCGGAAGAGCCGATCGTGATCGAGCTGAACGTCAACATCCGCCAGGAAGTGATCTATCGGCTCGCGGAAGATGCGGGCAACACGATCGAAGACAATGCGGATATCTTCTGATGGGTAGGAATATGAACAGCGTGACGAAAACGGTTCTGGCGATTGCCGCGGCGGCCACTGCGATCGGCGGTCTTGCGACCCCGGCCTTTGCGCAGCGCGACCCCGCCTACGCCGCCGCCCGCTCGGCCGGGCAGGTGGGCGAACGCATGGATGGCTATCTCGGCATCGTCGTGGCGGAAACGCCCGCGCTCCGCCGGATCGTCAACGACATCAACATCAAACGCCGTGCGGTCTATTCCGAGCGCGCCAAGGCGACCAATGCCACGATCGAGGAATATGCCTTCACGGCTGGCTGCCAGGCCATCCTGGCGACCGTGTCGGGCGAAAAGTACCAGGCTCCCGATGGCAGCTGGCAGACCCGTGGCGCCAACGCCCCGCTGCGCGATCCGCGGTGCCCCTGACCGTTCGGTGCGGGCGCTGACAAGCGCTCTGCTTCGACACCTTCTTGTCCACGCGAATGCGCGCTGCGGCGCCGCTGCAACGCGGGCTGCATTTTTAGCAACAGAATGGTCGCGGCATGGCCCTGTCCGTGTTGACTCGCCACCACCCCCCTTCTAAGGGGGCGGCGCCCTCGGCGGGCAAGTCCGTGCCCGTGCCGCGCAACCCCCTGAAAAGGAGCATGGCATGAGCGACGACGAACCCGCACGAGAGCCTCTGCAGGAGGATGCGCGGATCGATGCGCTGGAGAAGCGGCTTGCAGCCGCCCAGCAGCGCGAAGAGGAGCGCAACCGTCCTCAGGTGTCCGGAGCCGATGCGAGCTATCGCAGTGGCAACCGGGTCCTGGCGGACCTCCTCGGCGGGCTTCTCGGTGGTTCGGTGATCGGTTATGCCATTGGCTTCTTTACCGGTACCAACCCGTGGGGTCTGTTGGTCGGGCTGTTCCTCGGAATAGTCGTGGCCTTCAGGAACATCATCCGCGCGGCAAACCGGCGCCCCGACGAATGATCCTTCAATCTGAAGGGTTTGCGGGGCGTTCGTTACAGGATTTAGGGGCGTAAGAGACGTGGCAGCCGAACAGGCCAAAGTCGACCCGATGTACCAGTTCACGATCGAGCCGCTTGCCGGTTCGGGCGCCTGGGAACTCGCAGGCTACAACATTGCATTCACCAACAGCGCATTGTGGATGCTGATCACCACTGTCGTGCTGTTCCTGTTCGTGCTGGGCGGCATGAAGCGCGAGCTCGTGCCCGGCCGCTGGCAGATGGTGGTGGAGTTCTTCACCGGCTTCATCGACGACATGCTGGAAGCGAACATCGGCAAGGCGGGGCGCAAGTACGTGCCCTATGTCTTCAGCCTGTTCATGTTCATCCTGTTCGCCAACCTGCTCGGCCTGCTGCCGCTCGGCGTCGTCGGGCTGCACCCGTTTACCTTCACCAGCCACTTCACCGTCACCGGCGTACTGGCGATCATCAGCTTCTCGATCGTCCTGCTGGTCGGCTTCTGGAAGCACGGGCTGCACTTCTTCTCGCTGTTCGTGCCCGAAGGCACACCGCTGCCGATGATCCCCATTCTCGCGCCGATCGAGTTCATCTCGTTCATGGTGCGTCCGTTCAGCCTCGGCCTGCGTCTGTTCGTGGCCATGATGGCCGGTCACGTCCTGCTCGAAGTCCTGTCGAGCTTCGTGATCGACGGTACCAATGCCGGCGCGACCTTCGGCCTCATGGTCGGCCTTCCGGCCTTCATCCTGATGATCGGCATCTGCGCGCTGGAACTGCTCGTGGCCGGGATCCAGGCCTATGTCTTCGCTCTTCTGACGTCGCTGTACATCAACGACGCCGAGAACCTTCACTAATCGTTTTAATTTAGCGTTTTTCCAAAGGAGTTTGAAATGGAAGCTGAAGCTGCAAAGCTGCTCGGAGCCGGTCTCGCCGCTGTTGG
>Ga0208794_1000178_pt1 | contig 53541 bp, 43 predicted proteins | sample 32_taG_FD_184106 | JGI IMG/M metagenome (GOLD analysis project Ga0208794, IMG submission 184106) | Marine viral communities from the Gulf of Mexico - 32_GoM_OMZ_CsCl metaG (SPAdes) (version 2) | ecosystem: Environmental > Aquatic > Marine > Oceanic | place: Atlantic Ocean: Gulf of Mexico... | reverse complement strand
TCTGTATGTTGCCGATTCCACAGCGTAAGCACGAATGACTTGTTCTGCTAATTTGTAGCGAACGGCTCCGTATTTTGAGATTGATCTTCCAAACTGTTCACGCTCATTAGCATATTTTACCGACTCTGAAATGGTTTCTTTTGCACCTCCTAGTACACCTGCAGCAAGCTTAATTCTACCAATGTTTAATATGTTCAGAGCGATTTTAAATCCATTTTCTCTTTCAGAAAGCATATTGCCAACCGGCACTTTTACGTTATTGAAAAATACTTGTCGCGTTGATGATCCTTTGATTCCCATTTTCTTCTCTTCCGGATTCAATGAAATTCCTTCTGAATCTGCTTCGACTAAAAAAGCAGTTAGTTTTTCATCATTATCAATTTTTGCGAAAACAGTGAACAAGTTGGCGAATCCACCATTGGTAATCCACATTTTTTGTCCGTTGAGAATATAGTGCTTTCCATCTTCGGATAAAACTGCTTTTGTTTTCCCTGAATTTGCATCTGATCCAGAGCTTGGTTCAGTCAAGCAGTAAGCAGCTTTCCATTCTCCGGATGCTAATTTTGGAATGTATTTCGTTTTTTGTTCGTCGTTACCATAGTATAACAATGGTAAAGTACCAATTCCTGTATGTGCGCCATACGCTACGGAGAACGAATGACCTTTTCCTAAATATTCTGTCGCTAGTAATGATGTTTTAAAATCAAGTCCCATTCCACCTAATTCCTCAGGAATGGAAATGCTTAGCAATCCAAGCTCACCTGCTTTTTCCATGATAGATGGCATTAAACCTTCTTCCATCTTGTCAATTCGCTCCAAATTGGGTTGAACTTCTTGAGCAATAAAATCATTGCACATTGCGGCAATCATTTTTTGTTCTTCAGTCCATTCTTCAGGTGTGAATATTTCGTTTGATTGTGTGTTGCGGATGATGAATTCTCCGCCTTTTATAGATTTATTTTCAGACATGCGATTAATGTTATATTTAAGTTTGATAAATATAACAATTATTTATTTTATTATGTACGCATAAGGAAAAAAGATTTTATTTGGTGTAAAATTGTTTATCGAGATAATGCAATTTTCAATTTTTGTCCTTTGACTTTTAGTCCTTTAGTTGCTTGGATGACATCATAAACAACCCCAGTTTTTACAGCGACATAAGATGAGAAATCCAACACTGAGATTACGCCAACATCGGATTTATCGATTCCCCCTTGTTGACAAATGAATCCCAATAGGTCAATTTTGTTGATTTTATTTTTCTTGCCACCACTGAAATAAATGGTTGTCCACTCACTTTGCATGTAATCTAAACGCGTGTTTACCTTGAATGGTTTTGCTTGAGGCAATTCAAACTTAGGATAATCTTCGTAGAAGAAATAAACATTTCCGTTGGCCATCATTCTTGCTGTTCTACCATTGCGATGGATGAAAGCATCTTCCTTGTCGGGCAACATAAAATGTACAATGTGTTTAACTTCTGGGATGTCTAGTCCGCGTGAACCGAGATCTGTACACACCAAAACGGGACAGCTATAGTTTCTAAATTTGATCAATGCTCGTTCACGTTCATCTTGTTCTAAACCTCCATGGTATGCAGTGATAGACATGTCATTGTCTTCAAAATAACTTGCAATTCCTTCAACATCTTCTCTGAAATTGCAAAAGATGATCGTTGGTTCATGATTGAATCCTGATATGAGGTATTTGAGTGTGTTTAATTTGTGTTCTTTGGTTTCTAATGAAAAAAATTGAATGTCTGGTTGTAAATCTTCTTCAATGATTTGATCAATGTAAACCGGATTTTCTAGCGTAATGAATTCTGGAAATTCATCAATACGTGTTGCAGAACCATAAATTGAATGGTGTAAATACTTTGGTTGACGATAGATGTGTTCAATTTCAACTTGAAATCCGAGCTCCAAACATTTGTCAAATTCATCGACAATGAAGTAGCTAGTTTGTTTCAATGATAAATTCTTTCTATTTATATGATCTGAAATTCTTCCAGGTGTTCCTACTACTATTGTTGGATTTGCAAGTAAATTGTTGATCTCCGTTTTGATGGAATGTCCACCATAACAGGCAGTAATCGAGAATTCAGTTTTTAGTGATTTGAAAACAGTTTCAATTTGCAGTGCTAACTCACGAGTAGGTGAGAGGATTATTGCTTGATTTCCATTGTCAGAATCATTGTTGCGCAACAATTCAATGAGTGGCAATAAGAATGCTAATGTTTTACCTGACCCTGTAGGTGCATATAAAATCATCTCCGAATGCAATGCATAGTTTTCCAATGATTCTTTTTGGATGGGAGTTAATTGATTGATCCCAAGAGGTTGTAATAATTGCTGCACTGAATTTTTCATGCTCAAAGGTAGGAATAATAGCGATTGAGTGGTGAAAAGAGTTTGAGTGTTATTACTGATTGTGAAGTCCAGTTAAGAGCGAAGTAATTGAGTTTTTTGATGTTGTGCTTCGGAGAATGAGATGTGGTGTGGTGAAAGAAGGAGGGAGTTTATGGGTTTTTATGGGGTATATTTCTGATAGTCAATACGTTCGCAATATTGCGAATTCCCGAATTGGGAAATAGCCAAATTTCCGAAGAGGAGAAGTTGCAAATTTTCGAATTCCGAAATTCGAAAATTTGCACTCCATGTTGATACTACCTAAGAATTCTGATGATTCAACCATCCCTAAATAAATACCTATTGCATCCTAACATACACTTTTACTCAGCCGTACTCATGACCCAATAATAACCATACGGACTATTCGGAATGTAGCAGATACCAATTCCAACATATCTGCTGTCTGGATTGAATAAATTTTGATGATGTGATTTGCTGTTGTACCACTGAATATAGGTCATGTCAACACTTTCATGTCCTGCAGCAATATTTTCTGAGTTGACATGTGTTGCGGTATAAAATTTTCTTATGCGGTCGAAAGTAGCTCCAACTTCGACGAGTTCATCGTTGATCCTATCGCAGCTTTTATGATCGAAATAGGCTTGTGTACCTAAATCATAAGCATGGTAGCGACTTGCTTTTGCCAAATCCTCATTCCAAGTCAGTGGAGGAAGACCTTTTGAAACGCGTTCTTTGTTGATGCGATCTAACATTTTTCGCTCATTTTCTGGATTTGCTGATGCCACGATTTCCATTCCAGTTGGCATGCCATAAAACTGATTTTCCAATTTCACAAACTCTGGTTTTGAAGCAGTAATCGTTGGGGTTGATGTGATTTCAACTTCCTGGATGATTGGAGTTGCTTTCAGTTCTTCCAGACTTTCAATTTTACGGATGTTCGCAATCAATTCTTGACTTAAATCTTCTTGGTGATTTTTGTCGAGCGCTGTGATTAATCGAGTTGTTTTGTCTTGAATTTCTTCGAGTTTATCTGTCCAAAGTACTTTTTCTTTCAGTTCAATCGTCCCGATTTTATCAAACTTTCTTGCGTAATTAATGGCTCTTCTAAGTTGTAAATACTTTCCGCGGAGTGTGTGTGATTGATCCACTTTATCAAAATAAATGCTTGACGCGAAAAAGTAGGATGCTCCTTCAGACGGTTTTTTATCCATGTATTTCTTCGACTTTTCCAAGCACAATGTTGGATTTGAGAGGTAGAGCTTGTTTAATTTTTTATAGATTCTTTCGTTTGCATTCGCAGAGATTGCAACTACTAAAAAGACGATTGTTACACCTATAATTCGCATAATGTTGGGTTTTGGAGATACTTACTATAACTTATGTTTGCATAATATATTGTGTTAGTTGAATGATTATTATTAGACACTTAGTTTTGTTACTCATAAGTAACTTACTTGTAAGAAATAAATTGAATTCATATATTTGTTACTACTTGGTAACTTACCAATTGGAAAGTTGATAATCTAATTTGAAAGAGATGACTGACGAACAACAAGGAATGAACGAGAATGCACCATTTATTTATGGAAAGACAGTGAGTAATGTTGCATTTACCAATCGAGAAGATGTACAGGAAAAATTGCTGCTGAATCTAACGCAAGGAATAAATACGATGTTGATTTCTCCTCGACGTTGGGGAAAATCTTCGTTAGTTGAACACGCAATGTTGACTGTGAAAAAAAGTCATCCAACTACGAAAGTTGTATTGCTTGACTTGTTTACAACATCCAATCAACAAGAATTTTTAGAATTGTTTGCTCGAGAAGTAATTAAAGCTTCATCAACGAAATGGGAAGATTGGATGCAAACTGGAAAGTCATTTTTCAAGCAAATCATACCTAAGTTGAGTATTGGTATGAACCCTTCTGCCGATTTTGAAGTTCAATTTGATTGGAAAGAATTGCAAAAGTATCCTGATGAGGTATTATCGCTACCAGAACGCATTGCACAGGAGAAAAATTGTCGTTTTATTGTTTGCATTGATGAATTCCAAAATTTGGTTGAATACGAGCAATTCGAATCCTTGGAAAAGAAAATGCGCGCCATTTGGCAAAAGCAGAAGTCAACAAGTTATTGCTTGTATGGTAGTAAACGACATATGATGACAGACATTTTCAACAAACCATCACGTCCATTTTATCGTTTTGGGGACATTATTTTGTTGCAAAAAATTGAACGTCCAAAATGGACAACATTCATTCAGAAAAACTTCAAGCGTACGAATAAGATAATTTCTAAAAAGAATGCAGAATTGATTCCAACGCTAATGAATGATCATTCGTGGTATGTGCAACAATTGGCAAATTATACTTGGCAAAAAACAGCACAAGAAGCAACTGAAAAACATATTTACAGTGCTTTACGAGAATTAATATATGCCAATTCTCCTTTGTATCAGCGAGAAATTGAGATTTTAAGCAAGAAACAGGTCAATTTGTTAAAAGCAATTGCTCAAAAAGAAGAGCGTTTATCTTCTTCTGAAACCATGCGAAATTATGATCTTGGTACTTCAGCGAGTGTTGTGAAAAATCGCAAAATTCTAGAACAAAACGATGTCATTCACGAACAAGATGGAAGCTATGAATTTTTGGATCCAGCATTTGAACTTTGGTTTAGGAAAGTGTTTTTCGGTGTAGAGATATAGCAAAAAATCCCTCAACTTTCATTGAAGGATTTTCATTTATGCTTATATTAAAGAGTCTCAATTTTGGACTAAAATTTAAATGTTCCAAGATTCAGTCCTGAAGTGAGGAACGAACGGTCTTTTGTCCGAAAATGGAGCGAAGCGAAATGGTCAATTATCTAATTAAAGCATTTCAATCACACCTGCAGCTCCTTGTCCTGTTCCAACACACATTGTTACAATTCCATACTTTTGATTGCGTTTTTTTAACTCGTTCATCATTTGAACGGTCAGTTTTGCCCCAGTACAACCAAGCGGATGTCCCAAAGCAATTGCGCCACCATTTACATTCACGATGTCGGGATTCAAACCAGCTTCACGAATAACAGCAATTGATTGAGAAGCAAAGGCTTCGTTCAATTCAAATAAATTGATGTCGTTTAATTTTAATCCTGCCATTTCAATTGCTTTTGGGATTGCTTTAATAGGTCCAATTCCCATGATTCTTGGTTCAACACCAACAACTCCATAAGAAGCTAGTCGCGCAATTGGCTCCAAATTCAATTCTTTCACCATTTTCTCCGACATCACCAAAACAAATGCTGCTCCATCAGAAGTTTGAGAGGAGTTTCCAGCTGTTACACTTCCACCTTGTGCGAAAACTGGTTTCAATCTTGCCAATCCTTCAATAGTACTAGCTCTTGGTCCTTCATCAGTATCAACAGTGAAGTTTTGTACCTGGCGTTTTTCATTCGCATCTAAGAAAATATTTTCTACGTTCACAGGAACAATATCGTCTTGAAAACGTCCAGATTTAATGGCAGCTATTGCTTTTTCATGTGAATGTAAGGCAAAAGCATCTTGTTCCTCACGTGAAACTTTGTATTGTTGAGCAACCGCTTCGGCCGTTAATCCCATTCCCCAATACCAATTCGGATTTTCTTTACCAACTTTAGGATTTGGAACAATTCTCCAACCACCCATTGCCATCACCGACATTGATTCGACTCCACCAGCAATGATGCAATCGGCCATTCCAGCTTCAATTTTTGCAGTAGCGATAGCAATTGTTTCTAATCCAGAAGAGCAATACCTGTTCACCGTCATTCCTGGAACTTTGTCGGTGTCTAATCCCATTAAGGAAATCATTCTACCAACGTTCAATCCTTGTTCCGCTTCAGGAGTTGCATTACCAACAATTACGTCATCAACTCTTTCCTTGTCCAATTGTGGAACCGATGCCATTAAATGTTTAATCACATCAGCGGCTAAATCATCAGGACGGTAAAATCGAAATCCACCTTTGCCTGCTTTTCCAACCGCAGAGCGGAAACCTGTTACTATGTATGCTCTATTACTCATATTATAAGACTTTAGACGGGAGACTTTAGACGAAAGACTGATCCTTCGTTATGTCATTTAATTTCCCAATTTGTTTAATAATTTTAGTTTAAATCCATTTATCATTCGTTGAAGATTTTGGCACTTCTCGACTAATTCAGTAGTATCTATTTGAAATAGTTTTTGTGCCAATATCAATTGAGTTTCTAGTTCAAAACTTGAGCCTAAAGAAATATCAAGAAAATGAGCAAACTCCTTATCTGTTGTTCTGCCAGAACCCTCAGCAATATTTGAAGGAACTGAAACAGAGCATCTAGCTATTTGAGATTTTAAGCCATAACGCTCGTCAATTGGAAATGCTGAAATATGTTGGTAAACTTCTTCAACAATTGTCATTGATTGAATCCAAATTTCTAATCTTCTAAAGTTGTGTTTCATTTTAAGTCTAACGTCTAACGTCTAACGTCTACCGTCTATTGTCTTTAGTCTTTAATCTATAGTCTTTATTCTAGTTTCTCAAAATCTTACCGCTCTTCACCAAACTTTCTAGTCGTTCTAGTGTTTTGCGTTGTTGACATAATTCGACAAATGCTTTTCGTTCAAGATCTAGCAAGTACTGTTCAGAAACCACCGTGTTTTCAGATAAGTCACCTCCACAAAGTACATAACCCAGTTTTTCAGAGATTACCTGATCATGTTCTGACATGTAATTTCCTGAAACCATCGAATGCGCTCCGACGTATACAATTCCTAAGCCCTCTTGACCAAGAACGGTGATGTTTTTACTTCTTTTTGGTGCAACATATCCGGCATCAGCCATTTCTAAACACGCTAATTTAGCACGCAATAATTGATAGTCTCTTGAAACTACGACTTCATCGATTCCTTCTCTCAAGTAACCCAAATCAAATGCTTCATAGGCGGAAGTGGATACTTTGGCTTGACCAACTGTAAGGAACTTTTCTCTTAAACGATTGATTTTAATGTCACCATCTTTTAATTCGTCAGAAAGTCGTTTGGCAAACTCTTTTGATCCTCCGCCTCCTGGGATTAATCCAACACCAAATTCAACCAGTCCCATATACAATTCAGCGTGAGCGATGACTTTATCTGCATGCATGGACATTTCACAACCTCCTCCGAGTGCCATGTTGTGTGGCGCGACTACAACTGGGATATTCGAATAACGAACACGCATCATTGTATCTTGGAATGCTTTCACAGCAAAGTTTAATTCATCATAATCTTGTTCTGCAGCCATCATGAAGATCATTCCAACATTTGCTCCAGCAGAGAAATTTTGACCGGTATTTGAAATAACCAATCCTTTGTGTTCTTGTTCTGCTATGTCAATCGCCTTGTTGATTCCTTCAATCACTCCTCCACCAATCGTGTTCATTTTAGTGTGGAATTCTAAATTCAAAATTCCGTCTCCTAAATTGACCAATGTTGTATCAGAATTTCCCCAGACTTTATTGTCGTCACGCAAAGCATCCAAAATCACTAAATGCTCTGTACCAGGAATGACTTTGTACGATTTAGATGCAACATCATAGTACAACTGTTGTCCTTTCTCTTTTTTGTAGAAAGAAGTAATTCCAGCGGCTTTCATATCGGTTACCCAAGAAGCAACAGTTTTATTCTCTGCAGCAATGAATTTCAATCCTTGTTCTAATCCAACTAAATCCCAGGTTTCAAATGGACCTAATTCCCAGCCAAATCCAGCTTTGATTGCATCATCAATCTTGTACAAATCATCCGAAATTTCTGGTAATCGATTGGAAACATATGCTAACAATCCACCAAATAATTTTCGGTACATTTCTCCTGCTTTATCCATTCCCATGAATAGCATTTTTGTGCGTTGATGTAAATCATCAATTGGTTTCGCCATGTCTAATGTTGGAAACTTCACACGTTCTTGTGGACGATATTCCAAGGTGTTTAAATCAAGTACTAGAATTTCACTTGACCCATCTGCATTTTTTACTTTTTTGTAAAAACCTTGTCCTGATTTTGAACCGAGCCAATTGTTTTCTACCATTTTTGAGATGTAATCAGGTAATTCAAACAATGCACGCTCTTCGTCATTCGGACAATTTGCTTTCAACCCATTGGCAACATGAACCAATGTGTCTAAACCAACAACATCACACGTTCTGAAAGTCGCTGATTTAGCACGACCCATAATTGGACCAGTCAGTTTATCGACTTGTTCTACAGTCATTCCCAAATCTTTAACGGCGTGGAACAATGACATTATCGAATAAACACCAACTCTATTGGCGATGAATGCTGGAGTATCTTTACACAATACCGTTTTCTTTCCAAGGAATCGCTTTCCATAATCCATCAAGAATTCAATCATTTCAGGATCGGAAGATGGTGTAGGAATAATTTCCAATAATTGTAAGTATCGTGGTGGATTGAAAAAGTGTGTTCCACAGAAATGCTTCTTAAAATCATCCGATCTTCCATCTAGCATTAAATGAATCGGAATTCCAGATGTGTTTGACGTGATTAAACTTCCTGGTTTTCTGAATTGCTCAACCTTTTCAAATACTTGTTGTTTGATGTCCAATCGTTCAATTACTACTTCAATTGTCCAATCGCAATCTGCAATTTTTGCCAAATCATCATCGAAGTTTCCAGTTGAAATTCTGGATGCAAAAGACTTGCGATAGATTGGAGAAGGATTAGATGTCAAAGCAAATTGCAAAGAATCATTAACAATTCTGTTACGCACAACTTTACTTTCGAGGGTCAAACCTTTAGCTTTTTCGGCATCAGTCACTTCTCTTGGAACGATATCGAGCAAGAGTACTTCACAACCAATATTGGCAAAGTGACAAGCGATGCGTGATCCCATGACACCAGATCCAAGTATGGCTACTTTTTTTATAATTCGTTTCATGATTTATTTTTTCAAACTGTTATAGATTCATCAACTTTATTCATCAACAAAAGTTCATTTTCAATCGTCAAATCGATTTTTTCCATGACCTCCATGAATACTTTCGACTTACTCGGTGGAATTTTAGCAAATAATTTCCCATTGAATTCAATGAGGAAGTCACGCACCAATCTTCTTTTTTCAACGCCACTTGGAGTTAAAAATATGAGCACTTTTCTTTTGTCAACTTCATCTTCTTTTCGTGAAATGTAACCTTTATCTTCCATCGTTTTCAATGTTCTCGAGAGCGATGTTGGTTCCATTCCCATTCGAGGGCCAAGTTGTGTGCTTGGGGTCCCTTCTTTGTCAACATTCATCAGGATAAATCCCATGGACATTGTAATACCTGCTTCAGCAGCTTTTGCGTTGTACATTCTTGAAACACGATGCCATACGTGACGAATGTAAAAATCAAATAAAATAGTGGGTTGCTCGGCCATTTAATTTCCAGTTTTAAGGATGAGATGGCTAAAAATAGTAAAAAAAATAATATGCAAGCATAGTATTTTTAATTATTTTAAAAGAAACAAAATTTTGATTGATATAGGAAGTTTGTTGTAAGAAAACATTCGAAATGAATGTGATAGAGACAAGTAAAATTAAACAATTTTACCAGATGTCGCTAGAAATATGAACGGTTCCTTTAAAAAGTGCAATTGTTTTGTTGTTTTGGTTTTGAACAAGAACTTCGTAGATTCCAATGGTTTTTCCTCTATGTAGTTCTTTGGCAACAGCAGTAAGAGTATCTCCTGCTTTAGTTGGTCTTGTATGCGAAATAGAAGTCTCGATACTTACACATTTTACGCCATAGGAGTTGGACGCAAAAGCCAAAGCGGAATCAGCTAATGAGTAACTGATTCCACCATGTGCAATTTGAAAGCCATTGAGCATTTCTGCTGTTATTGTCGCTTGAAGTGTACAACGACCAAGACCTATATGAATAGAAGAAATTCCCATCCACTGACTAAAATTGTCATTGGAAAGCATGAGATCTAGTATTTCTTCTGGTGATTTCATTTATATTTAATCAGCTCGAGATAACAAACCAATCATTGCAGTTGTAACAATAAATAGTTGTGTAGCAGTGTCATCTTCTAATTTTGTTCCATCTTCATCCGGAGTTGAAACTTCCATTGCCATGAATTGCGTTAAATTTGGTTGATCACAAAATTCATCCAAACTATCTTCTGTGTCGCTCTCAAAATAAACGTCTAACATTTCAAAGAATGGTTCTTCAAATGCTTCAATGTCCTCTTCAGTCACAGCTTTAGTGATGATTGATTCTTGTGCGAAACATTCCGAAATCAAACAGAAATAGTAAATTAACAGCCCTTCCAATTGCTCATTTTCATATTCGTCGGCTGCAGAAAGCACATAACCAAGTAATACAGGTTGAGCCAATGCGTATGTTTCTGACAATTTCTCTAATGAGTCATCGTCTAAATTATCTACTTTTTTAATGGCATTTTCAATACTTGCCAATGATACATGTTTCATGAAGAATTTTTTTGTCAAAAGTAAGGATTTGAAATTAAAGTCTGTGCACTTTGTTAGTTTGTGATGGATGGTTACTTGGTTTCCGCATTTATCATTAATTTCGTTATCATCGAAATAGGTAACTGAAACACTCATTTTGATTGTTTAAAAAAGAGATTCATGCAACATTTTACAAAAGAGTTTTTAGACTTTTTCATTGAATTAGCACCCAATAACAACAAGGAATGGTTCGATGAAAACCGATCTAAGTATGAAAACCATGTGCGCGAACCATTCAAAAAGTTTGTACAATACATGATTGATCAAATTGCTCAATCAAATTCAGATTTTAAAGGTGTAGAAGCGAAAGATTGTATTTTTAGGATCAACCGGGATATTCGATTTTCGAAAGATAAAACGCCTTATAAAATGCAAGTTTCAGCTGTAGTCGCTCCAGAAGGAAAGAAGAGTAGAGCAGTCAATGGAGTTTATTTTGAGTTGTCGCCAGAACGTGTCCGTGTTTATGGTGGTGTATATGAAATTGACAAAGATGATTTATATACAGTGCGTGAAGCAATGGCCGCAGATCCTAAGGCCTTGAGAAAATTGTATACCGACAAACAATTCAAGGCTGTTTTTGGAGAGATTCTTGGAGAGAAAAACAAGGTCATTCCAAAGGAGTTCAAGGATGCTGCTCAAATTGAACCTTTGATTTATAATAAACAATGGTATTTTTATGCGGAATTTCCGCCTGAATTGATTCTTAGTGAACAATTGGAAACAACAATATTGAATTGTTATGAGGCTGGAAAACCAGTAGAGAATTACTTTAATAAATTGATAAAAAGATAAAGAATGAAACGTTTAGGATTACTATTAGTCTTGTTTGTAGCAAGCACTTCCATTGCTCAGAAAGACCTAAGTTTAGAAGATGCAGTGATGCAGCAATACCGCAAATTCTTACCAGAGCAACCGATGATGTTGTCGTGGGTGCCAGATACAGATTGCTACACTTATTTAGATGGTTACATTAAATTGATGAAGTCAGCTGCATCTAAAAAAGAAAACGAGCAATTGATGACGATTCAGGAGTTAAACAAGGCGCTTGGTTCAGAATTGCAATGGTTTTCGGGCTTTGAATGGAAAGATGCGAATGAGTTTTATGTAAACGATGGCAAAAACTACTATTCATACAATTTAGTTACCAAGAAAGGAGTTCAATTACACTCTATGGAATTGGCGGAAAACACGTTGTTTAGTCCGAAAGGTGAACATGTTGCTTATACCATTGACAATAACGTTTACATTAGTCGCGGGGATATTCCATTACAAGGAGCCAGAAATAAGCATCTCACAGTAACAAGTAATTCGGATAAAAATATTGTTTCTGGACAAGCGATAGCTCGAAGTGAGTTCGGAATTACTGGCGGATTGTTTTGGTCGAACGACGGGAATAAATTGGCATTTTATCAAAAAGATGAAACTTATGTAGCCGATTATCCTTTGCTAGATATTACTCAAACTCCAGGTGTGTTGAAATCAATTAAGTATCCGATGGCAGGTCAAACATCTGAGCGACCAAAATTAGGTGTGTATTCGATAGAATCAGGAAAAACAATATTCATCTCGCCAAAAGGTTCCATGGACGATTATTTGACAAATGTTACGTTTACACCAGATAACAAATATGTATTGATTGCTGAAGTAAACCGTGATCAAAATCATATGTGGTTGAATGTTTATGATGCAACAACAGGTGTTTTTGTGAAAACATTGTTGGAAGAGACAAGCGATAAATGGACGGAGCCAGAACATCCAGCATTTTTCCCTGAAGCAACATCCAATAATTTTATCTGGATTTCGGAAAAGGATGGGTTTAATAACTTGTATTATTATGATTTCAACGGGAAATTGATCAAGCAATTGACGGCAAACAAATTTGTTTTAAAAGACATCATTGATTTTAAATTAGGCAAAGTTTACTTCACTGCTACAGGTGAAAATGCACTCAATACCTTGGTGTATTCAGTTGACTTGAAAGGATCACAATCTTTGGTGACAAAAACAGAAGGAACACACTCTGTTTCATTATCAACGGATGGAAAGTTAATCTATGATGGTTATTCAAATCATTCAACTCCATTTATTGGTGAAATTTGGAATACAAAAGGTAAAATGGTGAAACAAATTGTGAAAGCCTTGAATCCATTGTTGGATATTAAATATGGGTCGGCTGATATTGGCACTATTACAGGAAAAGACGGGACAAAGCTTTATACACGATTGATTAAGCCAAGTAATTTTGATCCGCATAAAAAATATCCGGTGTTGGTATATGTTTATGGTGGACCTCATGCACAAATGATTACAAACTCTTGGTTAGATGGAGCTTCATTGTGGATGTATTGGTTGGCAGAACAAGGTTACCTAGTTTTTACAGTTGATAATCGCGGTTCTGGAGAACGTGGTGTTGCGTTTGAATCACAAATTCACAGACAATTGGGAACGGTTGAAATGGAAGACCAAATGTCGGGAGTTGAGTACTTAAAAACACTGAAATACGTGGATGGAAATAGATTGGCTGTTCATGGTTGGTCGTTTGGTGGATTCATGACAACTTCTTTGATGTTGCGTCAACCTGGAACATTCAATGTTGGAGTTGCTGGTGGACCAGTAACAGATTGGAAATATTATGAAATCATGTACGGAGAAAGATACATGGATCGTCCTGAGCAAAATGAAAAAGGATACGAGCAGGCGAGTTTGATGACACATGCAAATAACTTGGAAGGCAAACTATTGTTGATTCATGGAACGGTGGATGATGTTGTTGTGATGCAGCACAATTTGGCATTGGTTAAAAAGTTTGTGGAACTTGGGAAACAAATGGATTTCTTCCCTTATCCTATGCATAAACACAATGTGGGAGGAAAAGATCGTGTTCACTTGATGACGAAAGTCTTGAATTATGTGATTGAGAATAATAAATAACTTTAAAAGCCTGGAAAAAAATGTTCTGGGCTTTTTTTTATCGAATATAAATGACTAAATTTGTCATGAATATATTTGTCAATCATGAAAACGCTTTTAAAAAATGCACGTTTAACCAGAAAAATGATGGTTCGAGAGGTGGCAGCTTCTTTGGGCATTGATCAAGCATTGGTTAGTAAATTTGAATCAGGGAAAAGAATTCCAACAGAAGATCAAATTGTGATGTTGGCAAAAGTCCTTCAAATCGATGAGCAAGAATTGAAAACACAATGGCTAACAGAAAAGATTTTTGCTGAAGTGAAAGACTATGCTGTGGCTTCAAAAGCTCTTCAAATGGTTCAAGAGCAGTTGCAAAGCTATCACCCAACTAAAATTGTGTTGTCTGAAAGTGTTGAAAAAACAATCGATTGCATTGATGAATTAAAAGGTGTATTGCAAAGCAAAAGAGCCTTGGATAACTTTCGAATTGTTGAAGCGCTTGAAATGGAGTATACCTATGAAAGCAATAGAATCGAAGGAAATACATTAACACTAATGGAAACAGATCTAGTTATCAATGAAGGTCTTACCATTTCTGGTAAAAGCATGCGCGAGCACCTAGAAGCAATTAATCATAAAGATGCGATAGATTACGTAAAACATTTGGTTACTTCCAATACTCATATTACAAAAACAGAATTATTAACGATTCATAATTTGGTTTTGAGAGGGATTCATCCTGAAGAAGCGGGTAAATACCGCTCTGTTCCAGTTTCGATTTCCGGAAGTAAGCACATTCCACCTCAACCATTTTTAGTTGAAAAACAAATGGAAGATTACTTTTTATGGTATGCTCAAAATCGTGTTCATTTGCATCCAGTTGTTTTAGCTGCAGAAATGCACGAGCGATTAGTAACAATTCATCCCTTTATAGATGGAAACGGTCGCACTGCAAGATTAGTAATGAATCTAATTTTATTACAAAATGGATATGTAATTGCCAATATCAAAGGTGATTTGTCAACCAGAATGAGTTACTATAGAGGTCTTGAAACGGTTCAAACTGGCGGTTCAAAAGAAGAATTTGTTCAGTTTATCGCCGATGTAGAAAAGGCTTCATTAGAAAATTATCTGTCAATATTAGGATAGGAGGAGTTTACTCCTCCTTTTTATACGACATACTACGTATTTATTGCAATCTACACTAGATGAGTTTTTTATACGCGTTTCAATCGCTTATTTTTGAAGTTAATTTAGATTAATAGATTAATTTTGCGCGACAAGAAAAAACTTAACTACAATTCTTTGAAGACAATTCTTACAGCATTTTTTGCTTTATTTTCGGCCGTTGCATTTTCTCAATGTACAGCAAATGCTGGTATTGATACAACAATTTGTCCAAATGGAAATGCAAATTTAGGGGCATTAGTAGCTGGAACAGGATCTGGAACAATCAATTATTCTTGGTCTCCAAGCACGAACTTATCTTGTTCAAATTGTCCAAACCCAGTTGCAACGCCATCAAGCGCAACTACGTATACTTTAACAATAACGGATGGTGCAGGATGTAGTACCTCTGATAATATTACTGTGAACATCGCGAATTTACCAGATCCAACATTTGGTTTTTTGCCAAATAACGTGTGCGCATCAACTCCCATTCAGTTTTCAGCGAATGATGTCACACCTGGACTAACATATTCTTGGAATTTTGGCAATCCAGCTTCTGGTTTATCCAATACATCCAATCTTCAAAATCCTTCACATACTTTTGTTGCTCAAGGAAATTCCACACAAAACTTCACGGTTACGCTAACAGTTACAAATGGTTTTGGTTGTCAAACAATATCAACGCAAACAGTAACACTTAATCAATTACCTGATGCAAATCTTGTAGATCCTTTGACAAGTTTTAAAAATTGTCAAGGTACGAGTTTTGATATGGAAGTATTTAACGGTTCAACGACTTCTAACTCCAATTATCAAATCATTTGGGGAGATGGATCGCCTGATTTTAATAGTCCAACTTTCCCTCCTTCCATCATTCACACTTATAGTACTTCTGATATTTTTGATTTATATTTTATTGTAACAGGAACGAATGGTTGTACCGATACGATGTATCAAATTGTATCCAATATTACAAATCCGGCCATTGGAGCTGCTAATCCTGGTGCAACAACTGGTTGTGGACCGTTGACCTTGTGTTTTCCATTGTCGAATTATCAATCCAATCATAGTTCCACAATTTATGTGGTCGATTATGGCGATAGTTCTCCGAATGATACGCTACAGCATCCAGTTCCAGTTCAAATTTGCCATACATATACTGAATCGTCCTGTGGTCAGGCAGGAAATGCTTTTACATTCTCCATTGAAGCAATTAATTTATGCGATAATTCACTAGCGACAATCTCTCCAATTCGTGTTTATACTGGACCAACTGCTGAATTTAATGCAAGTCCTGTGCCTGGATGTGTGAATACACCAATTACTTTTTTCAATACATCGACCTTGGGGTTTAACTCTTCGTGTTCCTCAAATACTTTGTTTAATTGGGACTTTGGAGATGGAACAACACTGACACAATTTGCATTAGCAAATCCAACCCATTCGTACGCAACACCTGGAACTTATACCGTTACATTATCCGCGCAAAATGGATGTGGAACAACCACTTTTGAACAAGAAATTTGCATTGAGGCTGCTCCAATTCCATTCTTCACAGTTACTCCTGATTCGGCTTGTGTGCCATTTGCAACTACTGTGGTGAATACATCCGATACATTGAATAGTTGTGATGTCAATTATCAATGGACAGTAATTTTTAATGGAAGTACATGTTTGCCTTCTTCCGGAACATGGAGTTATATCAACGGGACTGATCAAAATAGTTGGCAACCTGAATTTCAATTTTCGTCTCCTGGAACCTATTTCACACGATTAACAATAACCAACTCTTGTGGTAGTTATTTTTACCAAGACACCATTATTGCTCAAGGTCCACCGCAATTATCTTTGCCGGCAGTTGGTACAATTTGCGCGGGAGAATCAATTGCCCCAAGTGCCATTGTAAATGATTGCTACGAATTATCAGATACGTATTCTTGGACTTTCACTGGTGGAATACCAGCTTCTTCATCTGTTTTGATTCCTGGTACCATTCAATACGATAATCCTGGAAATTTCAATGTAAATTTTGAAGTAACTAATGCTTGTGGTTCTGTTAATTCGTTTGTTCCCTTAACGGTTGTTGCTCCTCCAGTGGCGGATGCAGGACCAGACATTTCATTTTGCTCTGGTCAATCTGGGGTAATTGGAGCAGCATCTGTCCCGTCAGTGACATATAATTGGACACCAACGACAAATCTATCCAGTGGATCAATTTCTCAACCAAATGTATCTGGAACTAATGGTTCTGCAAGTCCAATTACTTCTCAATATGTTCTGACAGCAGCCACTTCACCCACTTGTTTCACAACGGATACCGTATTGGTAACTGTGAACCCAAATCCAGTATTAGTAGTAAACAACGCGACAATTTGTGTTGGCGAATCTGCATCTTTGTTAGTCTCTGGAGCGGGAATAGGAGGAACGTATGCTTGGGCTCCTAATCCGGATTTAAGTTGCTTGAATTGTGATAATCCAGATGCAACACCAGTCATCACAACCAATTATTCGGTAGTTGGAACGAATCAATATGGATGTTCGGCGTCAGCCATTGCTACAGTTACTGTAAATCCTTTACCAGTAGTTAATGCAGGAGCAGACCAACAATTGTGTGATCAACCAATTTCAATTCAGTTGAATGGTAGTCCAGCCGGAGGAACATGGTCAGGATCTCCAAATGTTACAAGCACAGGTGTTTTCACGCCAAATGGCGCCGAAATAGCTTCGGTTGTGTATTCTTACACTGATCCAACATCAAATTGCTCTAATACCGATACTGTTATTATTACTGTCAATCCACCAATTATTCCGGTTATAGATCCAACAGATTCTATTTGTGCGAATGAAGGAATTGTCAATTTGGAAACAACTTTAAATGTTTCTCCATTAGGTGGTACGTTCACAGGGAATGGCGTATCTGGTTCGAATTTTAATCCAATGACTGCGGGAATTGGAACGCATGAAATTATTTATTTCTATGGTTCTTCAACTTGTCAAAGCTCTGATACAGCGTACATTGAAGTATTACCTGTTCCAGTTTTAGCAACTTCTGATGAGGTGATATGTGTCAATGATACAATTGGGTTATCAGTTTCCGGCGCGGGTATTGGTGGCGTTTATTCTTGGTCACCAACAACATTTTTAAGTTGTTCGAATTGCGATAATCCAAATGCATTTCCAACTTCGACTACAGCTTTTACAATCACAGGGACAGATGTCAATGGATGTACGTCAACAGTGAATGCAACTGTGACTGTAAACCCTTTGCCAATTGTTAATGCTGGTCCAGATCAAGTGTTGTGTGATCAACCAATAGATGTTCAATTCAATGGAAGTCCAACAGGAGGGACATGGACAGGTTCGTCAAATTTAAGTGCGACAGGATTGTTCTCTCCGAATGGATCAGAAAATTTTGATGCAGTTTACACATATGTTGACCCTACAACTGGATGTACGAATTCGGATACAGCGACTGTCATTGTTTCTCCACCTGTTGTTCCAACATTGAATCAAGGTGTGGAAATTTGTTTTGAGTCGCCAGCAACAGATTTGAATACATTGTTGGCTCCAAATCCTTCTGGTGGTACATGGTCAGGAGCTGGAGTTGCTGGGTCCAATTTCACTCCCTCAATTGCCGGAGTAGGAAACCATATGTTATCTTATACATACGGAGTTGGTACTTGTCAAACAATTACAGATGTTGAAATTGTTGTCAATCCACAACCAACGATTAATGCATCTGACGAAGTAATTTGTGTTGGACAAACTACTAGTTTATTGGCTACAGGAGCAGGGATTGGTGGTAATTACACTTGGTCGCCTGCAACTGGATTGTCATGTGTTAACTGTCCGAATCCAGATGCTTCTCCAATCGTCACAACGAATTACACCGTTGTTGGAACAAATCAATTTGGTTGCTCTAATTCAGATTTCGTTACTGTTACTGTTAATCCTGTTCCAACTGCTCAAGCTGGTCCAGATACACTTTTATGTAACTTGCCTGTTGGAGTTTTATTTGTTGGACAACAATCTGGAGGTACTTGGTCGGGACCAAACATTGCTGCGAATGGACTATTTACACCAAGTGGAACAGGAACTTTCACCGTGACATATACCGTTGTTCTTGGGACAGGTTGTCAAAATTCTGATGATCGTGTTGTTACAGTGATTGATCCGGCTCAAGCTGATGCTGGCGCGGATTTGGAAGCGTGTATAAATTCTGGAACTGTCAATTTGAGTGGATTGCCAGCTGGAGGAACATGGTCAGGAGCAATTGTAACTTCAGCAGGTGTGGTTTCAACGGCAACTTCGGGTACATTTTCATTAGTGTATTCTTATGGTGCTGGAAATTGTTTGACAACAGATACCATGGAGTTTGTTGTTCATGATTTGCCTGTTGTGAATGCCGGATTGGATGATGCTATGTGTTTAACATCAGGGAATGTTACTTATGCTGGATCACCCATTGGTGGAACATGGACGGGACAAGGAATAATCAACGCATCAACGGGAGAATTTGATCCAATTGTAGCAACAGTTGGAACACATGTTTTGACGTATTCTTATACTGATCCAATTACAACCTGTGTGAATGATGATCAGTTGACGGTAATTGTTCATCCTTTGCCAATTGTTGATTTTACAGTTGATCCAATCGTTTGCTTAGGTGTTTCAGTTCCTTTTGTGAATACAAGTACATTGATTAATAATAGTCAATGGGATTTTGGAGATGGAACAACTTCGCTTGCAAATAATCCAACTCACACCTATTCTTCAATCGGATTCTTTGATGTTCAATTGATTGTCACAACTGCCAATGGTTGTCAGGACTCCATTACACAAACAATTGAAGTTCGAGAGCCGCCCGTTGCTAACTTCACGGTCGTGCCGGATTCATTGTGTGGACCTTTTGACGCTGTATTTACCAATTTATCTTCTGGTGTGAATGTGAGTTATAATTGGGATTTCGGAAACGGACAAACAAGTACTTTGCAAAATCCAGGTCCGGTGACGTATTTCCCATCATTAACGACAGATACAAGTTACTTGGTTAACTTGGATGTAACTAACTACTGCGGAACAGTAAGTCATCAAGAAACGATTGTTGTTACTCCAGAGCCTATTGCAATTTTCGGAACTGATTTTAACACCGGATGTTCACCGTTTACTGTCAATATTGCCAATTCTAGTGTCGGATTACCAGATTCCTATTTCTGGGATTTTGGAGATGGAACTACTAGTACAACTACTTCTCCTTTGTTTAATCATGTGTACACTACAGGTGCAACTTCTACAGATTATCAAATCATGTTGATTGCTTACAATGAATGTGGTTCGGATACTTCTTATCATACTATCACGGTTTTGCCAAATACAGTCGATGCATTTTTTAACACTAGTACAGTAAGTGGTTGTGAGGATTTGACGATTGATTTTACACAATACACGCTAGGAGGAACTTTCTATCATTGGGATTTTGGCGATGGCAATACTTCAACAAGTTATAGTCCAAGTCACACTTTTACCAATCCGGGTAATTATGATGTTGCTTTAATGGCAAATGATGGATGTAGTTATGATACTACAATTGTTACAATCACAGTTTTTCCCTCTCCAACAGTAAGTTTTACATCCACACCAGATTCTGTTTGCATCAATACACCTTTTAGCTTTCAAAATACTTCAACTAATTTGGCGAATAGCTCATGGGATTTTGGGGATGGAACAACTTCCAATTTAACGAATCCATCACATGAATATGGTGCGCCTGGTTCTTATACGGTAACGTTGACAGGGACTTCGTTAACGAATGGTTGTACAGCACAAATTTCGCAAACCGTGCAAGTGAGCATCAATCCTATAGCGGCTTTTGTGGCAGTTCCAACCTCTGGATGTATGCCATTGAATGTCCAGTTTACCAATCAAAGTGTAAATGCTACTTTTTCACATTGGAACTTTGGAGATGGAAACACTTCGGGCTTACAAAATCCAAGTCATGTTTTTACAAGTTCGGGAGTGTACACGGTGCAATTGATTGTTGAAAATGCCAATGGTTGTACAGATACAATTTCACAAAACATTACGGTTCATCCTTTGCCAGTGGCTGATTTTACATTTACATCGACAAGTACATGTTATACGCCAAGTGATTTTGTGTTTACAAATCAAAGTACCGGAGCAATTGATTATTCATGGAATTTTGGAAACGGAACTACTTCCACTTTAACGAATCCAACGACTAGTTATGTCGCTGCAGGAAATTATACAATTTCATTAACTGCAACCAATCAATATGGTTGTGTGGATGTTTTTACGCAGCAAGTAACAATTTATCCTACTCCAGAAGCAGTATTTCAGTTACCAACAGATATAGCGTGTGCCAACGATTTATTGGAGTTTGTTTCAGCGAGTAATTTTGCCGATTCCATTGTTTGGATGTTTGGAGATGGTTCGACAGCCGTTGGTTCAACAGTTGATCATACTTATTTGAGCGCTGGTTCTTATAATATCACAATTATGGCTTATGGTGCTGGAGGATGTGGAGATACCTTGACGATAGCAACTCCAATTGTTATCAATCCAGATCCAATTGCTGACTTTAGCTATGTGAATGTTCAAATTCCAGATCCTGTAAGCGGAACGGTTGAATTTACCAACCTTTCTTTTGGTGCAACTTCCTATGAATGGCAGTTTGGCAATGGTGCAACATCCAACGAAGTTAATCCTGTTCATCGCTATCATTCGTATGGAGAATTCGAAGCCTTGTTAATTGCTACGAATAGTTTTGGATGTGTAGATTCGATTTACAAAATGGTGGAAGTCACATTCTTCAATGGCTTGTTTTTGCCAAACGCCATGTATCCTGGTCATGCAGATTTTGAAGTTTCTCATTTTGTGCCAAAAGGCGTTGGTTTAAAATCATTCTTGGTACAGATTTATGATGACTGGGGGAACTTAATCTGGGAATCGAATGCATTGGATATTAATGGTCGACCAACAGAGGCTTGGGATGGAACTTATAAAGGCAAACCGGTTCAGCAAGATGCATACGTTTGGAAAGTTGTTGCAACATTTTTAGATGAATCAATTTGGGAAGGAAAAGAATATTCGGATGGCATTTATAGAGAAGCAGGTACAGTTACAGTAATACGATAGAAAGATGAAGAATAGCGTTGTTTTTTTAATTTGGATGATCTTGCTGTTAGTAGGTAAAAATGGAATGGCCCAAGATCCTAATTTCTCACAGTTTTATAATAATCCAGTGTATTATAATCCTTCTTTGGTTGCAATCAATGGCGGTTACACAGTGAGAGCTCATGCTCGCAATTTATGGGCACCAATTCCTGGAAAGTTTAACACGTTTGCAGCATCCTTTGAAGCTGAAGTAATCCCGAAATTGGGCTTTGCGGTCAATGCTTTTTCTGATGTTGCTGGAGAAGGGTTGTTGCGGACAACAGGTGGATATTTGACGTATGGTTATCGCGTTGTTGAAACGAAGAATTTTATGTTGCAGTTTGGAGCAACAGGTGGAATCATCAATAAAAACATTGATTGGTCGCGATTAAAGTTTTCAGATCAATACGATGAATCATTGGGGGAAGTCAATCAATCACAATTCATTGCTCCAAATTACAATAGCACTTTATATCCAGACTTTGGTTCGGGTGTAAGTATGCGTTTCAATCATGAATCGAAACGTGTTGGAGCCTATAAAAAGATGATTGTGACAACTGGTTTTGCAGCGCATCATTTGAATCAACCTGCAGATGTGTTTTTATCTGGAGATGCTTATTTGCCAATAAAGTGGGTGGGACATTTAAACACAGCGATTTTAGTCAATGAGAGTATTTTGTCACCAGGTGTAATTTACGAGCAACAACGAGAGTTTTCAACGATTACCTTAGGTTTATCGATGACGCGTAAACCATTAACCGTTGGATTGTGGTTTAGGAATCAGTATGCACATTTTAATGCGAAATCGTTTGATTCATTCATTTTATCCGTCGGTACAAGTTTGCCAGTGAAAAATGATCAAAATATCAGAATCATGTATAGTGTTGATTTTACTGTTTCCCAATTGCGTGCATCTTCATTTGGTTCACATGAGTTGAGTTTAGTTTACGACATTGATAATCGCTACTTGTTGAAGAAATTCCATGCAAGAAGAAATAAACGAAGCAGGTATCAATGTCCAAAAGATTTTGCAGGCTACGATTAGAAAGACTTATCATACAGGATTGATTCAGAATTTAATAGTTTTTTTAACTTTGGTTATTCTAGTTAACTATTAAACGATCCGCATGAAGTTTGTTGTTTCCATCTTGATTTTGCTGAGTTCATTTATTGGACTAGCTCAAGCTGATTCAACAATGAAGCGAATAGAGTCTTTGCCTTATGAAAAAGGGGTTTTGACAATCATAAAGTTTGCTGACGTGGACATCATGGATAGTCATCTGTTTATGCAATATGCGGATAAGGCATACAATCATGGAGCCAACCAAAATAATTTATCTTTAATGACCGATGCCTTGGTGCTCAAATCTAAATTACATCGGTTAAAAAAGAATTTCAGTAGTTCCATTAAAGAAGCGACCAAAGCTTTAGACCTTGTCAATCGAAATAATTTTAATTACAAGCGACAAGAGTTGATCCATCAGAATTTATCGTTGTCATTAGAGAGACTTGGCGCTTATTCTCCAGCATTGGAGCAGCGAAAAAATCAGTTGAAAGCCTTGATTAAGTCGAACAGAACTCATGATCCCGAAGCAAATTATTATTATTTGAAGCAAGGAATTGGGGTGCTATACATGCGTTTGGAGCAATTCGATTCTGCCATGGTATACTTTCAAGCGGCACAAGAAAATGCAGTAGCATTAAAGCGCAAGGATTTGGTAGCTAGTTCCAACAATGATATTGGTGTTATTCTTTTCGCGCAGGAAGAATGAAGATGGCGATACAATATTACCAAAAGTCAATCAAGACTTTTGAGTCGATGAATGTTATGTATCCAAAGGATAGCTTGTTGTATGGAATTGTTTGGGGAAATATTGCAGATTGCTTGCCTCAAAATGATCCAGCTAAAAAGAAATACATCGATTTTTATGTAGAAATGTGTGAAAAGTATGCAATGGTTCAGAATGACCTTGTTGAAGCCTATTTCCAGATGGCTGAGTATTTCGAAAAAAATGGAAATTATTCCCAACAATTGAATTATTTGAATAGAATCAATGCACTATTGACGAAATCAGATAATGATTCAAGAGAATCTCAATTGATGTTGTACAAAAGTTATACAAAAGCGTATTTATTGAGTGGAGATAAGGTAAAAGCTGCTAATTACCTCGATAAATACGAACAATTGAACAATGAATTGTATGGTAAACAAGCTGTGGATGAGTTATTGAGCAGTCACACCGATTATAAATTAGCGAAAATCAACCAAGAATTGCTTTTAGAAAAACTGGAAGCAAGTCAAAAAACACAAAAAATTGAAGATTTAAATAAAGAGAAAGAAATAACAAGTCTTCGAATTTGGTTAGTTGGAATTGGGATCGTGTTTCTACTGATTCTGGCAGCTGTGTTTTTCTACAAATTCAAAAGTGACAGTGAGAAAAAAGCAAAATCACAAGAATTAGAAAACAAATTATTGGAGATTGAAAACAATCAACAATCCGAGCGTTTGACTCATTCCATGCTGTCCTTGCAACGCAAGAAAGACTTTACAGAAGAAATTATTGAACGACTATCAGCGTTGCCAAGCATAGATCGCAAGGATTTGAACGATATTAAATTCTTTATTACCAATGAGGTAAACATCGATGAATCCATCATTGAAATGGAAAATTACATTTCTGAAACAGGAAAAGAATTTTTTATCAAGTTAGACCTTGTACATCCAGGATTGACGGATTACGAGCAAAAATTAATTGCCTTGATTCGCATGAATCTCTCCATCAAGCAAATTGCCATCATTAAAAACATTACACCGCAATCAGTTAAAATTGCAAAAAATCGTTTGAGTAAAAAGCTGGAATTAGAGCCTGGAAGCAACATCTATGACTATCTGATGTCGTTATAAATTATAAAAACAATACCGATTTAGTATTTTATTTCAATGATTGTCCCAATCATTTTACTTTCACTATTTTCCTTTGTATATTTGAATCGCGAAATAAAATTGAAGTAGGATGGGTGATACAGTGGCGAAATCAACAAAATTATCAGTGAAGACAGATAAAAAAACATTGCTGAGAGGTTTAGAGTTGATGTGTACTGCAAAAACGTTGGCTGAAAAATACGAGGCGAATAAAGAAATTACAGCAAAATATGTGCATGCAACCTCTCGAGGGCATGAAGCCATTCAGTTGGCGGTAGGATTACAGTTGAAACCACAAGATTGGGTTGCTCCGTATTACCGTGATGATAGTATTTTATTGGGAATTGGAATGACTCCTTATGAGTTAATGTTGCAAGTTTTTGCCAAAAAAGACGATCCATTCTCAGGAGGAAGAACGTATTATTCTCATCCTTCCTTGAATCGCGAAGACATGCCAAAAATCCCACATCAATCTTCTGCAACAGGAATGCAAGCTATTCCAACGACAGGAGTTGCCATGGGAATTCAATACAAAGAAAAACAAGGGTTAGCACCGGATTACAAAGGTGAAAATCCAGTCGTTGTATGTTCTCTCGGAGATGCTTCTTGTACTGAAGGTGAAGTCTCTGAAGCATTGCAAATGGCAGCTTTGAAACAATATCCAATGGTTTTCTTAGTGCAAGATAATGGTTGGGATATTTCTGCCAATGCAGCTGAAACGAGAGCACAAGACATTACAAAATATGCTCAAGGATTCAACGGAATTGAAGTTAGAACAATTGATGGTTCGGATTTCGATTTGTCGTTCCAAACTGTGAAAGAAGTTTTTGAAATCATCCGAAAAGAACGACGTCCGTTTATCATACATGCAAAAGTTCCATTGTTAGGACATCACACTTCTGGTGTAAGAAAGGAATGGTATCGCGATGATTTGGAAGAAGCAGCGACAAGAGATCCTTATCCAAAATTGATTGCGCAGGCTAAAGAAGCTGGAATTGATGAATCGGCGATTAAGTCCTTGGAGACAACCATTGCGAGTTACATTGATGAAGAATATACAAAAGCGTTGAATGCAGAGGATCCGAAACCAGAATCGGTGACAGATTTCATTTTTGCGCCAACGCCAATTACAGAAGAAAAAGGAATACGTGAACCAAAAGGAAAGAAGAAAACTGTCATGGTTGATTCTGCACTTTTTGCTGTGCGTGAGTTGATGTCAAAACATCCAGAAGCATTGTTGTATGGTCAAGATGTTGGTGGTCGTTTGGGCGGAGTTTTCCGTGAAGCAGCGACCTTGGCGCAACAGTTTGGTGATGATCGTGTGTTCAATACGCCAATTCAAGAAGCATTTATCATAGGTTCAACAGTTGGAATGTCGGCTGCTGGATTAAAACCATTCGTAGAAGTTCAATTTGCCGACTACATTTGGCCAGGATTGAATCAATTGTTCACAGAAGTTTCACGTTCGTATTATTTATCGAATGGAAAATGGCCAGTGAGTTGTGTCATTCGTGTTCCAATTGGTGCGTATGGTTCTGGTGGACCGTATCATTCATCCAGCGTGGAATCAGTGTTGACGAATATCCGTGGAGTGAAAACAGTTTATCCATCCAATGGAGCTGATTTGAAAGGATTGATGAAAGCGGCATTTTATGATCCAAATCCAGTTGTGATGTTGGAGCACAAAGGATTGTATTGGTCAAAAATCAAAGGAACAGAAGGCGCCATGTCGATTGAGCCAGATGAAGATTACATTGTTCCGATTGGCAAAGGTAGAATTGTTCAAGAAGCGAATGCAGATGCTGTTTCAAACGGCGAAGCTTGTGTTGTGATTACGTATGGAATGGGTGTTTATTGGGCATTGGAAGCAGCGAAGAAATTCGAAGGAAAAGTTTCCATCGTTGATTTAAGAACCTTGCATCCATTGGATTTCGATTTAATCAATGAACAATCGGCTAAACACGGAAAAGTAATGTTGGTGACGGAAGAATCAATTGAAGCATCCTTCACTTTAGGTTTAGCAGGAAGAATTCAGCGAGATAACTTCAAACAGTTGGACGCACCAGTTTCAATCGTTGGATCCATCGATACGCCAGCAATTCCTTTGAATAGTATTTTGGAAGCAGAATTATTGCCAAATGCGAATAAGGTGGAAAAAGCATTGGGCGAGTTGTTGGAGTGGTGAAAGGAGATAATCATTTTCTGAAAAAGTATACTAAAAATTATCCCAGTATGCATAAGTATTTATGGGATATTGAATATTTTGGGTATCGTTTTTGGCTGCTAGTTATAATAGGTTTATTCATTGTAGCTCCAATAATAAATTATTTTGAGGAAGTAGAGAAGGAAGCATATCAGTACTCAAAAGTAACTTGGGGCATAGTTGATTATGTTTATATTGGTGGAGGTAAATCTGGAGAGCCTTACATTGATTTCCATTTTTATAATGATAAAAATAAATTAGTTAAAATTGAAAAAGGTATTTTTTCTAAACCATTTGAACTCGAAAGAAAATGTCTTCATGATAGAAAAATTGGGGATACAGTAATTATTAGGTATTCTACTGTAAACAGAGAATACGCAAAAATAATTAACTGTTATTGGAATGAGAACACAAAAAAGAAATATGGATTTTGGCGCTGATAAGCCACTGGCAAATTTTAAAACTTTAAGCTTAGAAAGGTAAGTTTATCATGGGGAGGAATATTTCATATTATGTACTAGATGATGATGTAATCAATCATGAAATTCTAATGTTTCATGAATTCAATGAATTTCCATTTTGGAGAAGCGGAATTGAATTTGGACAAAATGTTAAGGCATGGAACCCAATGCTCGAGCTATTGATTGCTCTAGATAGTACTTTAAATAATCAATTAAAGGAACCGTTGTCTAAAATTATTCACAATGACGATGACTTCATTGTGTTCAAGGAATCAGAAGTATTACAAGTTTGGGAAGGTCTTAAGGGAATTTCTATTTCAAACATTGAATCAGCTATGCGTGATGAGGAATTGAAACACAAAATAAAAAGTTCAAATGGGTATAGAATGGAGTCGATTGATAATGTAGAAATAATCGTTCTTGAATTTATGGAAATATTTAACGCATTCTACAAAGCTCAGCAATTTACTAATCAAGTATTGGTCAAAATGGATTAGTTCTGTAACAATTGAGGTATATTGATTGTTTAATAGTGACAAGCAACGCACTTAATTATTGCTTTGAAACCACTAACTTCTTTGTAATCTCACCAACTCTTATTAGGTAATATCCCGATGCTAGATTGTCAATGTTTATTTTAGTAAGTGATTCAATTATTCTACCGTGATTCACCATTTCTCCTTGAAAATTAAAAATGTAATATTCTTCTCCATTCATTGAAGGTGAAGAACTAAGAATAAAGTCTTCACTAGTGGGATTTGGATAAATTGTAAAATCGACGTCAGTTAATTCTTCCAGCGAAAGGCAGTCTACTACACCGGTTATTAAATGCTCTGCCATAACTCCATCCATCCAAACTGTATAATGTATTTCATAATTTCCTGTTATGTTAAAATCATAGAATAAATCAGTGACATTGTAGAAAATTGCCCCATCACTTATTTCCCATTTTGTTGAATCAAAACAAGTAGTAACGGATTGAAAATGTCTTAGCAAACATTGTTGGCTATCAACGTAGAAAAATGCTTGAGGTTCTGTGTTAATATGAAAGTTAATAGAGTCATAATAGAATCCACATGTGCCGAAATCTTGACTAGCAATAATTAAGGTTGTAGTATCAAGGGATACTAAGGTTTGATAACTTGTGGAATCACTAAATAAATAGCCTGGAGACCAATTAATTACACTACTGTCTTGATTATAAGTGGCAATGTTGTATTGAACACCACACGTGCCGAATAAACTTCTATTTATGGAAGAAATATGTTGAGGGATGAATACCATTGAATCAAGTATAATATTAAACGTGTTTACGAGGTAAATGGTTTTTATTGTATCAACTAGGACTTTAGGGTTTGTACTCAATGAATCAATAAGAAGATTATTTGGTACCCAGTGAAGTCCATTTTCAAGAGAATCACAATAGTCTAAGGTGTAATAGGTGCCACAGGCAATAAACAATGAATCTGGAAGAGGCAAGGTTAAACATTTTTCATCGGCACCAATGGTTCTTATTGTATCACGTGCATCATCATCCATGTCATATTGCAAATAGTTTTGAGGCAAAAATGTCGCTAAAGAATATAATGCTGGATTAGAAATATGTAGTCCGTAAGAATAATCATATCCTGGGTCTAAAAATGTTGGGCTATCATCAAAACAGATAGAATAATAAGATAAAGAATCAGTAAAGTTAAAGTTGTTATTTGATAACTTAGTTTGCATTACTCCATGACTATCGGTTCCAAGACTTGAGTAACAATAAAAGTTAGATATGTTATTATTGATTAATTGACCCCGACCGTAATACTCGAACCAAGTGCCGGTATTAAAGTTGTTATGATAAAATCTAAAATCCGCGCCAAATGCTCCTGCTGATAAATGGTTCATGAAAGAATTGTTTGCAATATATGTAGGTCTTTCAAAAATTCCAGAGATGTTTGATGTACCCACAATTATATTTGACTCAATTGTGGCATTAGGTAGCGAACCATTTGAACTTGAAACATAATAATCAAAGTTACCATCAAAGTAGTTATTCTGATGTAAAGAATTTTCTCCCCCAACACAGTGTGAATTTCCATGTATATAATTTCCAGTTAAGGTTTTTGTGGTTAAATTAATTTCACCGGCATTCGCATAAATATTACTGTTCGTTATTTTCGTTGCTTGGAGTTGGTAACTAAGTGGTTGCCCGTTAAATCCGGTTGCTAAAAAGTGAACTTCACAAGAGTCGATAATATTGGTATATGCACTACTAATTCCTGTTTTAAGGAAAAGTAAACAATTTCTAAACTCTTTTTTTGGGGAAAACTTAAATGTTATTCCACCATGAATTGTATCTGATCTAAAAAAAGTCTGTCCACGGTCGCCATATATTAAAACGGTTTGTCTAGACGCACTATATGGAATTATTTCATTGTCTTTTGATGAAATAAAACAAGTGTCAATATATACATTCCGAATCGTACCATTCCATCCTCCATCAATTTCTAAAGGGGCAAAGTTCCATATAGACCCTGTTGAATAATCGTCAACAATTCTGCAAGCAGTTATTTTGATATCTTTGCTTTCGGTTATTTTTAATAGTGAATAGTTTAGATTGCCAATAGGCATTATTAAACTTAGGTTTTTAAATTCTACTCCAATACAACTTGAAATAGAACCTTTAAGAAATATTACGTCGTTTGAATTTGATGTTGAAGATTCAAAGACTATTTTTGAGTTAATAGGTGAAACTATATTGACCAATTCAATATTTGCATAAGTCCCAGGAGCAATTAAAATTGTAACATTTCCAGAAATTCCTTGAGAATTCAATGTGTCAATTACTTCTTGAAATGTGGGGAAGTCACTGAAACTTTCTCCAGTAGTATAAACCCCATTTAGTTGCGCGTTTAAATTATGACAAGATAAAATTGACATTAAAATCAGGATAAAGTAGGCGTTTTTCATAAAAGAAAGTTATGAAAAAATGTACAATTAATAAGAATTATATAAATAAATTATAGTTTGCTCAATTAGATTTATAAGTTAAGATAATCATCTCCTCCACAAACCAATGACTTTCATCTTCACTAATCGCTAATTTTTCAAGATCAATTTCGTGCACCATGAATTGATTCATCGTTCCATTTTCATTCCAAGAAATGGAGTTATTGGCTTTATTAATCGCAAAATTCAAGTTATTTAATCGGAATCCATTCGTTTGTAGCGTAATTGGAAAACTTTTAAATTGCTGATCAAATGTCTCCGTCACCAAGTATCCTTCTCTGTGAAAATGCAAGCGATGAATAACATTTAAATCAAAAATGGTTGAACTTCCTTTCACATTTTCAATGTCATAACTACATGCTTCAACAGGAAATTTCGTCTCATATAAGAATCCAAATAGAACAGTTTCGAACACAAAAAAGACGAGAAGAATACTCTTCAAAACAACCTTCCATTTGGGAGAAAATGATAATTCAGGCAAGACAACTTGTTCCGAAGTCAAACCAACCAAATGTTTGAGTTGTTGAACATGAAAGCTCAATAAAAACAAACTTGTCGCTACTAACAAAGACGAGAAGTATTTCACGGAAATATCAAATCCAATGTTGGTTGCTAACACATTTGCTAAAACACCCGTTGCACAAATCAATCCTAAAAAGCGCGTTCGTTGCCACAACAATAAACCTCCAGCAAGAATTTCTGTTGCTGCCATAAAATAATTGTAGCTTGAACTTGTTCCCATTGTCGACCAAAACAAAATGTCTTTGGATAAATAACCGAGAGGTGTGTGCAAAGTATTTGGACCTGGAAAGTAAAATTGGATGCCAATGATTTTGTCGAAACCATAGCGCAATAGGAAATAGCTCAACCAATAAACAAGAATGAAGTAAAGGAGATCAGTGATTTTATATTGAAGTCGATCGCGTTTCTTGAGAAGAATACCAACAATCAATGCGACAAAAAATAACAAGATGGCAGTTGTATAAAATCCAGCTGAATCGGAGATGAGGTAAGTAGATGAAATATCGACTTGAAAGATTACATCACACAACCATTGATTGATTGGCAACAAAAATGCGCTCACCCAACTTCCAAAATTTGGCAAGAATCGAAAGGAAATTGGGAGCGCAATGAAAGCTAAAACAAGCCAAATGCTAACCGTCAGTTGGATTGATTTGCGCATTAACTAAATCTTTTTTTCACCATAAAACGGAACATTGTCAGCCCAAGAATGATAAACAACCAGTACGAAAACCCATTTTTGTGAATAGTATCGAAATAAGGTTTCGCTGCATCCAAGTTTGGCCTTTTAAAACCAATAAACTGTGTTGATGAAGGGAATTTATTGCGTAAATATGGCGTCAATTCTTGTGTGATATTCGGATCGAAAATAGTATCATAAATAGGCATTCCAATTCTGTTCAATTGGTAATGTATTATTTTTCCTTCATCAAAATAGGTGACTGTTTCAGATTGACTTAATTCTGGATACAGTGACATTGGAGGGTTTCCAAAATTATCCGTCTCACGCTGTATTTGAGCAATATCACCAGCATGACTTTTCAATGAAATCACATTGGTTTGAGCTGAAAGTGAGCTTGAAAGAAACGTTATGGCACCAAAAATCAAAAAACTGTTGAATGATGAACTCTTCAGTACTAGTTTTTTACCATTCAGAATGAGTGCAATTGAGATCAAAACAGCAATCAATGCAATGCGGTTTTTCTTAGTGTGTTGTTCAGGTTGGTAATTTTTGTGTTTCGATTCTTTGAAGCCGATAAAGATGCATTCCGAGGAATAATTTCCCTTCAACCGATCTGTTAATAAACCATCGTAATAATCAGCATAAATTGTGTCATAATATGCTTGATTACCATAGCAATAGTTTTTTCCTTGGTGATAGGAGTTAATACTCGAGACTTCTATTATGTATCCTTTTTTTAGGAAGAAGACCGTGTCGACATGTTTGATAATGGCTGGACCTCCAAAATTGTCAGTTTCAAAATGTATTTGAGCAATATCACCAGCATGACTTTTCAATGAAATCACATTCGTTTGAGCGGAAAGTGAGCTTGAAAGAAAAGTTATTGCTCCAACAATGAGTAAACTAGTGAAGATTGAATTCAGTGGTTTTGTTTTTCTGAAATTCAGCATCAGTGCAATGACAACTAGCGCAGCAACAATGCCGATTCCATTTTTCTTCGTCTGTTTTTCCTGCTTGTAATTTTTGTGCTTTGATTCTTTGAAACCGATAAACACACATCTTGGAGAATAATAGTCTTTTAAGCGGTCTGTAATGTGTTCATCGTAAAAATCAGAACGTAAGGTATCTCGATGCCCTAAAAATCCATATTCAACAATCACACCTTTTTGAATAAACTCAACAGTATCCACATTCATTTTCCATGGTGGCTCGCCAAAATTGTCGGTTTCTTTGTCAATTGCGGCTATGTCACCAGCGTGACTTTTCAAAGAAATGATGTTCGTTTGTGCCATCATAGTAGCACTGATTGCAAGTAAAAGAAGTGTTAAAATCGTTTTCATAGATATGAATTTGCACGACTGTACATTCACATTTAAGAATGGTTCAACTGTTTCAACAATTTGAAGCGGATAACATTCTGTTTTCAATGTAAATTCGGCTGATTTTGCACGTAACTTTAATGTGTTAATTGTAGATGAAATGAAGATTGAAGGTGCGTACACAGTAAAGCAAATTGCAGAAATAATTGGTTGCCAGTTTGTTGGAGATGAAAATCACTTGGTAACTGGAATCAATGAGATTCACAAAGTCATTATTGGTGACTTGGTGTTTGTTGACCATCCAAAATATTATGAGAAAGCGTTGAAGAGTGCCGCTACGACCATCTTAATTGACAAAGAAGTAGAATGTCCAGAAGGAAAAGCACTGATCATTTCGAGTGCTCCCTTCGATGATTTCAATCGTTTAACACGTCACTTCTGTCCAGTGATTGAACAAAAAGAGTTGATTGGTCGCAACACGACGATTGATCCAACAGCTGTGATTTATCCGAACGTGTTCATTGGCAACAATGTCATCATTGGCAAAAACACCAGAATTATGCCGGGAGCGGTGATTTTGGATCGCACTATCATTGGTGACAATGTGGTTATTGGACCGAACACAACACTTGGACATAATGCATTTTACTACAAACGCAAGCCAGATGGTTACGATAGAATGCACACTTGTGGTTACGTTCACATCAAAGATGGTGCAGAGATAGGTGCCAATTGTACAATTGATGCGGGCGTTTCTGGAAATACGGAAATTGGTGAAGGAACGAAATTGGACAACATGGTTCACATTGGTCACGATACAGTAGTTGGAAAACACTGTTTGATGGCGGCGAATGTTGGAATTGCTGGTTGTGTAACGATAGAAGATAAAGTCACTATTTGGGGACAAGTTGGCTGCGCATCAGATATTGTCATTGGTGAAGGTGCCATTGTTTTAGCACAGTCGGGAATTGCCAAGAGTTTAGAAGGAGGGAAGACCTATTTTGGTAGTCCATGTGGGGAAGTAAAGGTGAAGTTCCGCGAAATGGCTGCATTGAGAAGATTGCCGGAATTGCTTGAGAAGCTTTAAAAAAAAAATAAAACCGCAGAAGGCAGCAGCGAAGCTAATTAAAAGTTAAAAGTGAAAAGTGAAAAGTGGAGAGTGAAAAGTGAATGTGATGAATGAAACTTTTTTCACTTCATATTTCGTATGGCTTCTGTTTTAATCACCGCGTCAGTTCCATTCTTTTACTTGTGCCTGTTGTGTCCCCGTGGTTTGAATTAAAATTGATTATTCAAGATAAATAAATGTTAAACACCCTAATAAAGGAATTAGAAAATCAGCTTGAGTTAAAAGACTTTAAGTTGAATTCCTTATTGGAGATAACGAAAGCCATTAATTCCAACCAAGGAGTTGAACACATTACTCGTATTTATGAATTTATCCTAAAAGAACAATTGGGATTTTCGAAGCTTGTGTTATTCAACATGCAAGACGAATGGAATTGTTTGTTAAAGCTAGGCTTCAAAGGAAAAATAAAGGACATTGATGTAGTGCGCGATTTGAGTCGTTTCAAAGAAATTACCTTCATCGAGTCTTCTCCTTCCAAAATGCTGAATGATTTTGATGTCATCATTCCTGTCTTTCACAAAGAACGTCCCTTAGCATATTTGCTTTTGAATAGTTTGAATCCTATTGATCGGTTACAGGAAGATACGCTCAACAACATTAGTTTCATTCAAACACTAACAAACATTATTGTTGTTGCCATCGAGAACAAACGAATGGCGAAGGAAGGAATCATTCAAGAACGCATCAAGAAAGAATTGGAAGTTGCACGTGAAATGCAAAAGCTGCTCTTTCCATCAGATTTACCTTCCAACAAGCGAATGGACATTTCTGCGAAGTACATTCCTCGTCACGAAGTTGGTGGTGATTATTACGATTTCATTCCACTTGGTGATGAAGAATACATCATATGTATTGGTGATGTCTCTGGAAAAGGAATTGGCGCTGCAATGTTGATGGCGAATTTTCAAGCAACCATCAGGACCTTATTCAATTACCAGCGTTTTGAATTGGATTTTTTAGTCAATGAACTGAACACCAAAGTGATGAAAAGTGCGAAAGGCGAGAAGTTCATTACTTTCTTCATTGCGCATTACAATGCAGATACACGGAAAATGACCTACATCAATTCTGGTCACAATCATCCAATTCTAACGAATGGCAAGAAAACACAAATGTTGGAAAAAGGCTCCATCGGTCTCGGAATGCTGGATGAATTGCCATTTGTGGACATAGGAGAAGTCGTTTTGGAACCCAATACAACCTTGATGCTCTACACAGATGGAGTAGTGGAATTAGAAAATGAATTGAATCAAGATTTTGGATTGGACCGATTGATAAAATTAGTTCATTCCTTTTATCCCCTCAAAATGGAAGACATGAACAGCTTGATCTTCTCGAAGCTCGATGAATGGCGCGGAAAATTGTCTTTAGTGGATGATACCGCCGTTTTTGGATGCAGGTTTTTTTAGAACGACAATGCTTTCGGTGGTATTGGGAATCCATAATTCAACCCAAATTTCATCCTTCTTTTATTGATTTTGGATTGCTTGTCCAACTTTGTTCCATTTGGAACGTACATTGCGTATAAACTTTTTCCAGTTTCCCTAAAAGTGTGTCGGTCTAGCCAAAATAAATAGTAAGTTGGAGACATTCTACCCTGTTTTAATTCATTCAAAAAGATGAGATTCATTTCTTCGAAATAGTCAGGATAATCGGAAAAATGAAGAATTAATCCTAGAATTCCAGCTGATCTGCCAGGAGAAAATTGTTCGCCTGGAAATCCAAATTCTAATACGATTTGCTTAAATTTTATTCCATTGAGAGAATCGATAAGTTGGATTCTTCTGCTGATTTCTGCTGTGATTTCAGATTCAGGAGTAGTACGATAAAGTTGATCCAAGCTGTCCATTTCAGCCAGGACTAGTTCTATTGAATCTGCATGGGGATTTTTGTCGAGCAATGCGAAATTGTCATATCCTTCAAAAACCAATTTATTTTCACTTTCATTAAAACCAATACCAATTCTTTGTGGATTTAATTGATGGATTTCACTTAAGTAGCTATAATCGACAGAATAATTTGACCATGCAAGTTTTACATTTTCAGCACATTGAAGTGAGTTGTTGAGTTGTTTGTAAGCAAAGGCTTTCAGCATATATTCTTCACTTGCTAAAAAACCAAATTTGGATTTGACTTTTTCCAGGTGATTAATTGCTTGTTGATAATTTGAATCTTTTATAGTGGCAATATATGCTTTGTTACATGCTTTTTTATAAGAAATATAATTGACTGATTTTTGTGCAAAGGTTGTACAAAAGCAGAAAGGAATAATTAGGAGAAGTATATTTTTCATTGAAAACTTAGTTTAGTTGGACATTATTCAATCTTTAAAAATATGGTTTGAATAGTTGAATTGCAAGTTCTAATTCCTTTTGGTTGCTGTTATGTTTATATCTCATCCGTAACTTAATTCAAAGTCTTTGATTCCATTTTGATTATAAATATCCATAACTTCCAACAGTGAGTTTAAGTCGTTAATAATATCATTTGAGGTCAAATAATCTTTACAGATATCAGAACGATGATTTTGATATGTAATATGTTGATGGTAATTAGGAAAAGATACAATTTTGGTTTTAATCAACTCAATCAATTCGCGGAATTCTGATGTATTTGACTTAATCGTTCCTGGAGAATCCTCGTCTTCCCAAGAATAACGTGTATGGTCTAATAGAGTCAGGTTTAACTCAAGAATTTTTTCCATTTGATGCAATTCAGAATCCTCTCCCCAAGCACCTGCTCTCTCACAAAACCATCCAAGGTCGTCGGGAAAGTAATCTTCTAAATCATACTTTTCAGAATCATTGATAAAAACATAGTACATTCCCATTCCTCATTCGATTTATTGAATATAGCGTTTTGTAAATAGACAAAGAAGCCTAACAAAAATAGTACTTTCGGCGCTTTTGATTATTTGGTGTTAGTGGTATGACATTGTTAATCATCATATTCAATGGAAATAATGCTTGATTTACCTTAAATACATTACTGATATTATAACTGTATTGTTCATTTTCCATTGCACCCAAGAATATTGATTGTGCCATTCTTTGGAGTTGTAGTTATAATATTCAGACTCAACCATGAGCCATTCTCCTTCTATTTTTATTGGCTTGAAAAGAGTTGAATGCTCGGGTATAAAAGGTTTTCCATTGATTTCCTCTTTTAGATTATTCCAATCGCAAATTGTTGAAGATTCAAGTATATAATCTTCCATTGTTTGAAGTTGAATATTTGAGTCTTTTAGTACTACCTTATTGTTGTATTCTAACTCATTTACTACTACGATATAGCAGCTATCTCTTTCTTCTAAACACCTTATTTTGATAAATTTTGACAGTTTATCATTCTTAATGAAATCAAAGTTACTTTCAAGTGTTGATTCATTAATATTTAGAAAAACTGTTGAATCTGCATTATAAACATTGAAAGCAAAAGTTTTCGAAATCTTTAAGAAGCCAGTTCCAAACAGAGAATCACAAACTCTTTGACTAAAAATATTTGAGCTAGTAAAAATGAAAATAATTAATACGATTTTTATCATAATGTTTTCAGATTGAAGTGTTTGTAGTTATTGTTTTGGCTATTTTATTGTTCTATAAATGGTGTTTGTTTTATCTCCTTCCTTCTCAAAAAGACCTATTTCAACGCCCATTTTCAAATCACGACTAGCTGTTGCAGTAGAAATGTTTTTAAACACCTTCATATAGTCCTTCCTACTAAACTTGGATTCACATAGTTCAGAAAAATAGTTCAATCTATCTTTAGAGCTCATAATTTGACTTTTGAAATCTAGCATATTATACAATGAATCATTGATCACACTGAGCATGTATTCGATAAATGGTGTTGAATTACCAGCCTTGTCACTATCTGAGAGAGCCTTGTAATATTCTCCTTGAGTTTTATGAATTATATTTTCAAATGGAATAAATTCGAACACTGGGTATTCATTCATGAGTATGAGTGTCTGCCACAATCGCCCCATTCTCCCATTTCCATCTAAAAAAGGATGGATGAATTCCATTTCATAATGAAAAACACAACTTTTAATGAGAGTAATTTCATTTGAAGTCTTTAGATAACTGAATAAATCATTCATCAAGTGTGGCACATTCTCTGCCGGTGGCGCCATATGCGCTAGTCTATCTCCCGCCATAATACCAACACCTTTCTTCCGAAATTTACCATAATCTTCAACCAATCCAGCCATAAGGATTTCATGGGCACTCAAAAATGATTTGACGGAGTTGGGATTAAACGATTTGAGTTGGTCATACACTCTAATTGCATTTAGCACCTCGTTTACATCTTTCTCTGGCCCAATAATTCGTTTGTTTTCAATTAATGAAGTAATTTGTGCTTCTGTGAGCGTATTGCCTTCAATACTTAATGACGAGTGAATTGTTTTTATGCGGTTTTCTTTTCTAAGTTTCGGAGACGGTTTGTCTAGAAATTTTGCATTGATGTGACCTATTTTTTCTGAAATAGAAGTTATAAGTTGTAAAATTTCTGTCGTGATTTTATATGGAGGATTCATTTCTTGATACTATCATTTGATACTATCAAATATACGATAATTTTACAGAATGAACTGCCTTGATATGTGGTTAGTCAAAACGATGTTAGTGGTTCGTTGCTTTTCTTAATCGGTTTGTTGTCATTATATTTTTGCTGTCGGATTATGTCTAACTGGAAAGTTAACAGAGTTTGCAATAAAGCAAAGTTCATTGGCTTTTTTATGTAACTCGTTGGCTTTGTCAATCATACTTTGTTCGGTTACTTTAACAATGGGATTTAATATAACTTCGGAAAATTGTCCACCACCATTTGAAGTTTCAACCAATATTCCAGTCGCATTGTCAATGTAGTCTGAAACAATTACTCCTGCTTCTGAACATAAATGTAAATACCAAAGCATATGACAAGATGATAAAGAGGAAACTAAAAGGTCTTCTGGATTATGTTTTGTCTTGTCACCTCGAAATGCTGGGTCAGACGAACCTAAAATATCTGATTTGTTTTCGATGATTATTTGATGACTTCTTTCATAATTTCTATAATTTTCAGTTCCTGTCCCTTTGTTTCCCGTCCACTTAATTGTCGATTTATAATGATGTTGTCCGCCCATGCTAATAATAGCTATAGTTTTTTAGTTTTTGAATTTCAATTTCTCCGAGTCGTTTATTAAAATGACTATTAACGATCAAGGCTAGAAAGGCGTACGACTTTTACCAAGATTTGTTTTTAAAATTAGGAATAATTTTCTTTTTAATCTTTATCAAGCGAAGGATAAACTCCGTAGGCTTTTTAGCCGATGTTATATACATTTAGCACCAATCCCAAATTTTCGGTTCTTCTTTCGCAAGAATGTATAAACCTGCATTCGCTACTATTGTCATAAGTGTACTTTCTGAAATATTCTGAACTTGTATGGTCATATCATGTCCAATAGTCAAAAACCTATTATTGCAAAGGATTTTAAGATCGATATATTCCCGAGTGGCTAATTGACAGATATCCAACAATTGAATTTGCGAACTTACCTTATTTGCGAACGTAATTTCTATTTCTTTTTTGACAGTTTTAACTACTTTTTTTTGTGCTTTACTGAGTAGTGCATTTGCACTTTTCTTATGTTTAGAACGAAATGAAAACCTGATTTCAGTATTCACTAATTTTGGATCGAATTCATTTAGGCAAAGAGTAATAAATAAAAGAATTTTTTGCTCTTCAATAAGATACTTTGTGAGCATATTAGAGTCTTCATCAAATTCTTTTACGTCAACAAAACTGATTAATTCAGTCTCTGAAAATTCAGACTTATCCATAACATGGTCAAATCGGTCAATCCAATAGAGATAATGGTTTTCTAATTTTTCGAGTTTCATTTTAATTGTCTATAACGTTTCGCAGCTACAAAGCGAGCCGCCTTTCAAATATAGTACTTTCGCGGCTTAATTGGTAGGTGCTGTTATACACACTTTATTCTTGATATTCTAATATTTTTTTATCAAATGCTTTTAACATAACCTGAAGTTCGTATTTTAATCCTTCAGGACTGTCAACCACAGGTGTTAATGAATTTTTTGTGTAACCTTGAATGCTTCCATCTTCATTGTAATAGACTTCGTATATACCAAATTCAAAATCTGTCTCCGAAGTTTTACGTTTCATTATTCTATAATTCCAACTCATTTTCTATTGTCTTTTTTTCACAATTTGAACACCACCAATAATTTGTATAATCATCTTTGATTAATATCCTATATGCATATCCGCAATCAGGACATTCTGATACATAAGATTCGTTCTCAAATGCTTGATACCCACATTCCCAGCAATCCCATATGGTTAGTTCAGAAATTTCATCATCCACCCTCCAATTAAGTCCTATTTCCTTACAGCTTGGACATTTATGTAAAGACATAATTCTTAAGTATTTTTGTTTAATTGTGTATAACAAGTCGATATGTTTACCGTTACACATATCCCCAATGTATTAATCTACTAAATTTAGGATATATTTTAAGCAGTTCTATAACCAATCAAGGTGTTTTTCGTTAGTCCAAGATCTATTTGCCTTATTACTGAGTAAGTCTCAAGTCTCAAGTCTTAAGTCTCAATTCTAAAGTCTCAATTCTCAATTTTCAAGTCTTCCGTCCTAAAGTCTTAACATCCTAAAGTCCTAATCTCCTATCGCATCAAATACATCTTCCCAAAGTTCTTCTTGAAATACTGATCAGCACCAGATTCTCTGTGTTCAATGTCTTCACCATTAATCTTAGCGCGAACGTTGTACAAATAAACACCATTTGCCAAAGGATCACCAAATTCGTCCGTTCCATCCCAAGCGTACTCAGAAATGTTGCGACCAATGTAAATGCGACCTAGTTGATCTTCGGTGATTTCACGCACTACACGACCAGATACCGTCATGATTTGAATGATGATATCGTCAGGAACCTCTGATCCAGTTAAGGTAAATACAAAGCGCGTACTTGTTGAAAATGGATTCGGATAGTTCATCATTTGTGTGATTGTCGACTCATGGATGACTTCAAAACTAACTGAATACTGTAAATCTCCCGATAAATTTCCACTTCTATCAGAACCTTGAACCAATAATTTGTAAGTACCATTCTGTTCAAATTCACCCGGATAAATAATCTTAAAGCGTTTGTTGCTCGATTCTGCTGGAATCCATTGCATCACTGTATTTCCATTTGCATCAGTGAAAGGAATGCGTTTTTGAACTCCAGACGGAGAAGTCAGGTAAACACCAAATAATGTCGTGTCTGTAACATCGTCCATCACTAAAAATTCGTTGTCGTCTTTTAAGGTGATATAAATCTCACTGTTTGGATTCACGATGTCGCCATTCAAGATATGTCGTCCGTCAAATGTCACATCCAAAATTGGATTTTCATCGTCTTCTATGACAAAGAATGGCAATTGCAAAATATTATTGAAATGCTCTTGTTCAGGTTGATCTGTAATGTAAATGCTTCCGTTGATATACGGGTTGACTTCCATCCAAAATGAATTCAAACCACCCAAATAGAAGGTTGAAAAAGTAATGGTATCACGAAGTGTTTCACCAACTTTCAATGAGTCTTGTCGTGGATAATTGATGAAGTGTTTCACATGATTCGCATCCTCAATCCAATAAGTAATCAGCAATGAATCCATGTCAACATCGTAAATATTGCGCACGTCCACAGCAAATGAAATTTCTTGTCCTTCAGTGATTGATTCACCGCTTAAAGAAAAGAAATGCTGAGTAGAACCATCAATAGCTGCTTCAGGAACATGGTCATACAAAACATGCCAACGATCAATCTGTGCGGGAGTGAAGTTCGTGGTATCTTTGTAATAAGCTTTTAAACGTATATAAGGATACAAATTGGCATCAACAATTCCGTTTAAGTTCAATAAAGAATCATTGGAAGTAAACTCGATGTTTGTTTCAAAGGCAAACACTTTTTCTGGCGTGTAAGCTAAAATGGCCAATCTTGTCGTATCTGCATTGTTCACAGGGTCCAATGAATCTTGCTTCCAGTAAACATTTCCCCATCTAAATGAAGGACCAATCAGCGTTGACGTTTCTTGTCCAACAACTTCAGACCCCAATAAATAAGGACTTAATGAAGCAGAATTTTCACCGGCTGCTGAGTTGACAATTGCCTCTTGAACTGTGGAAGGATATCCCTTACGAGTGAAGAAAACAAAAGGATCATTTGGCAATCCTGGAACAATTTGAGTTGCACCTAAAGTTGCAAATGTTTGATACATGTCAGCCGAATCCAATGCATTCCACAAATCATATCGTGTTGCAAGTGGAGAATAGATCAATAAATAGTGTCCGTCAGGAACTTCATTGAGTACCATGTTTTGGAAAGCTTCCAATTGAGCTAATGAAGTCTCACGGAAAATGAAATACTTTTCAGCTCGTCCACGACAGCCCATAATGTTTCCAAATCCTCCCCATTGTGGATTTTCGTTGTTGTAATTTGTTTTCCAAGGTTCAAAAGATAATGGGTCAATAACTGCAACATGTAATGAAGCTTCCGTTCCACACGTGGAGTAATCTTGCAATGTCCCTTCTATGTACCAAGCATTGCTGAAAGTTTCAAAGTTGTAGACATCACAGGAAATTTGGACTGAATCAGGATCCCATTCACGCAAACGGTTTGGTCGATTGTAATCTATGTTCCAAAAATTGTTCTTCTTAAATTGGAAGAAATGATCTTGTCCCCAACCACTTTTACCAGGAATGTATTGAAAAGAGCGCTCTGACCAATTTGGAACGGGCTCGTCAATGGCCACTCTCCAGAAATAAACAACGCTATCTTCCATTTGAAATGGTGTGCTCCAGTCGCTTGGTTTCACTTCTTTCACACCCCCTAATCCAGAAACTGTTGCGGTGCGAAGAAAGGGACTGTTGAATAAATCAGTTGTGTCTAACTGAAAAATATACGTATTGAAATCAGCGATTGGATTAATTGTGGAAGCGCGAACGGTAATTGTATCATTTGGAACTACCGCAAAGTCGTATGGTGTGACGGGAAGAATTCCATCAATATTCAGGAAATATGATTTAACAATTTGATTGTTATTGATCTCGTCGTACTGTTCATTGATGAAGTTTGGAATATCAATTTTGATATCAAATGTATTGATACCGACAGAAATATTTGGTTGCAATGGAAATTTGAATGAAATGGTATCAGAATAATGCAAGTATCCACGCTTTTTGAAATAAATAGAGTCTGTATCACTTCCCGGAAAGTTTCTTCTAACCTCAATATTAAAAGTATCAATGACCGATCTCCCTAGATTCTTTAAAGCGATTTTCATCTCGATTGAATCCGTGTTCAAATCAATTTCAGTTGGATAAAATGTGACATTTTGCTCCAATAAATCAATTTCTGGTTTGTCGTGATGATTCAACTTCAACATTGGATCTCCATTGAGAACCATTTGCGCACATGTTGATTCCCAGTACAATGAATCAGCAAAATAATTGAGCGATTGAATGTAATCAATCGTGTTTTTCATGTTTGCTCCAATCGATTCTCCATAACTTAGGTGACCAAATTCGCGGTACATTCTCTTGCTATAATCAGCCAATGGGATATCAAATCCAGTACTGACAGAACCAATGTATGCAATTGCACCAACGTTTTCTGCATTGACAAAATATTCTGAAGATGACGATGTTCCAGTTTTGAAAATATCTCCATTGTAACACGAGTTGACTAACATCACAGGATATTTCCCAGTATTGTTCCAGTTATTGACATCATCAATATTGATTTCAAATCCATTGCTACCAATACCATAATGGCCGAAATAGGTCAACAATGAAACACCATCTTCAAGTCGCTGTGTAATTTCAGCCAAACTACTCGGGTCGATTGGATCAGAAGAAACACGCTGAACCGTCATAACTTTACCTGCATACAGTTTGTTTTCAAACGTGTCACGCATTACATTCATGTGATTTTGGAAGCTGTTTTGTTGATTAGCATCTGTCCCTCCAATTAAGTGAATCGCGTGTTTTTGCCAATCCTTACTCGCAAAATTGTATACGTCATTTTGATTTTGGTGACCATCAAAATCCTGAATTTTATCCAGGTAATTTCGCAATCCTTCATCTGTATTCACAGAAATTCTTCCAGTTGGAATGAGCGGTGACCACATTGTTGTTCCTGGTAAATTGGATGTAATGAACACATCGCTGGCTGGAACTCCCCAAGTTGGAATAAGGTTTGCTTGTGAATTGGCGCTAGATGTGCGCGTTAAACTGTTAGAAACACCTTTTCCCATTAAGAATAAACCTACAGGCTTATTGGTAGCATTGTCATATGCATATTGCGCAAATCTTCTAATACCAATAATGTGCTTGTTCACACCTCCACCAAATTGTAAATACAATTGATCGACATCGACCAAATGAGCGTTATAACCTTCACTGATGCGATAATCTCTGTACTCTTGTGAACTGGCAATCATGCTTTGATGATAAATCATTAACAAAGCACTTTCATAGTTCAAAGCACTATAATTCGTGAAAAATCCAGTTGACGTAACAGGTGTAATTTCTGTAATTGTTGTAGCATTCGCTAAATCACCGTAAACAATGCGCTGTTTTCCACTTGGGTCATTTGGAATCAATGTTTGAAAAGTTCCCGCATTGTTTTCTAAGGTCAAACGATGTGGAATTGTCCCCAAACTCAATAGAATTGGTTGCGAGTAAGCTAAATTAGAAATGTCTAAACGAATTTTTGAACTAAGGCTGTTTTCAACGTACACGTCAAATGCATTCGCGCCACTAAAATTAGGAGCACGAGGATATTCAATGCTCCAATAATTCAATGCTTGAAAATCGGTCAAAACAGGTAAATCGCCCACAATTGACCATGTAACCGGAGTTGCACCCGTGAGTAGTGAACTTGGAAAAGTGACATTCGATTTCACCAATTTGTATCCTTGCGTTATCTGATCATCTACTTGTTGACCGTTAATGGTCCAACGAGTGTGGTGATTAGGAATTCCTTGACTTTGATTGGCATTCGATTTTGTAATGACCAATCCTTCAAATCGAGCATCTGGGGCACCTAAAAAGGTATATGGATTTGGAGTAGTTGCGTTGAAATTAGCGCTGTAACCTGTAGAAGCACCATTTTGTTGCGCACGACCATATCCCTCACCATTGATGTAAAATGAACTGGAAATTTGATCAATTTTTTCACCTTCGTGATAAGCTTCGCTGTAGGATTGAAAAAAATCTTCCCAAACGTAATTTGCTGGTGTGTGAGCACCATAGTTCACGTCGGTCTCCAGATTAAAACGCAAGTTCGTCGTCAAATTGTTCCACGTTATGAAGTATTTCAATGTGTCGTTGAATAAGCTGTATTTTGGATTTCCAATTTTATCTGGTTCAATGTAGAGTAAGGAATCAATCCAGCCATCATTTTTATCCGCATAGAACAAAATGTAATCACCTGAATCAAATGATCCATCTCCATTGGTTTCTACCCAAATTGGAACTTCCTTTTCGCGACCAAATAATTGTAAGTTTTCATGAGAAATGACATCAACAGGTATAGTAGCAGTCAGTAAATCATCATAATTAATGCGATGAATCCCCGAACTGATGATGTTGAAGCTATAATATTTTTGGCTGTAATTGATCCATTCATTTCCATAAGTCTGAGCTCTTGATGAAAAACAAAGTAGTAATGAGAAAATGAATAGTAGTCTTGTTATCATTTAACAGCTGTTTTTGGTTTATTGAGTTTTACCCTAAGTGAAATGACATGGGAGTAAAGTGATACCGATGCATCTCCAATATCCGTGAATGCATAATCAAGATAGAAATTTTTGATGTTTAATCCAATTCCAATGTTTGGTTGAACGTTTAATTTTTTACTGTCGTCAAAATTTTTCACGTACTGTAAGTTGGTAATTCCAGCACGAATGGCAACATAATTTTTAAATCCAAATTCAATTCCCATGTGCGGATCAACGGAAACAACACCTGTTCGAATCAATGTATTTCTTCGTCCATCTGTTGTCAAATCCAAATTTGCTTCACCAGCTGCGTACAATCCTTTTTGACCTAAATTGTATTTACCATATGCACCAACAATGACTCTAGGAAGTGTTAATTCCAATCCATTCTGAGGGATTTCATTGTTTGTTCTTTCAAAAACTTCTTTCGTTTCATCGTCCAATGTAAAAATCCAAGCATTAAAAGTAGATGTCATGTCTCTAGCTACCGCTCCAAATTTCCAATGTTCACCTTTTTGGTATTGAATTCCAGCATCGATTCCAAAACCCCATGATTTTGCGAAATCACCCACTTTTCTGTGAACAACTTTGAATGTTCCTCCAGCGCTTAACCCTTCCACTTTTAATTTACGCGCATAGGAGAATAAGAAACCATAATCTGCAGCTGTAAAAGTTGTGATTTTATCATAATCTACATTTCCATTGTTGTCGATTAATTGTGTCGTGTTTGGAATATCGTCAACCGCAAATCGAATGATGGAAAGTCCAACTGTACTTCGATTATCAATGCTGTGTGCCAATCCTAAATAGTCGTATTTGGCAATTCCAGCGAAGTACTCTGAATGCATCAAACCTGCATCCAACCATTTGTCAACTTTCGTTAAACCAGCTGGATTCCAGTAGCCTGAATAAGCACTTTGAGTATTTGCAACAACGGCATTACCCATTCCTAGAGCATCTGCTCCAACTCCAATGTTTAAAAATTCGTTGGAATATTTTGGTGCGACAGTACTGTTGTCTTGCGCAAAAGAAAACGTAATAGTAAGGACTGAAACAAGCGTAAAAAGACTTTTGGTAAGATTCATAAAGCAATATTTTTCATAGCTTAAAACAGTGGTTTTCTTAAAAAATTGTATTCTTTTGTGCATTCAAGTACTTTTATGACGTAAAAATAAGAGTATTGGTTGAATTTCACGACTCTAAATGTTCATTTTAATGAAGCAAATGTTTAATATCCCCAATCTATTTACCGCGAGTAATTTAATGTGTGGTGTCATCTCAATCATTTTAGCGCTTTCAGGAAGATTGGAATGGGCGTGTTATTTTATTTATTTCGCAGCAGTCTTCGATTTTTTCGATGGTTTTTTAGCACGTAAATTGAAAATTGCAGGTGAGCTAGGAAAACAACTCGACTCTTTGGCTGACATGGTGACGTTTGGAGTTGCGCCTGGGATTTTGGTTTTTGTGATGTTAGTTGTCGGACAGTTTGGTATAGAGCGATTAGAGAATTTTTCTTTGATGAATAATGAATGGTATAATCAGGTCGATGTTAGTCCAGTTATTTATGCAATAATTCGCGATTATTTAAATGGTGATATTGACGCTGCTCAAGGAATGATAAAATTCGTTCCATTTTTGGCGTTGATAATTCCATTTTTCTCTTTGTTTCGATTGGCAAAATTCAACTTGGATACGCGACAGTCTGAAAGTTTTATTGGACTACCGACTCCAGCTAACACCATCTTTTTCACAGCATTCCCATTATTATTTGTTTCGGCAACATTTCATGGTGAATTGAATGCAATTGTATTTGATATTATTCAGCCACTCTATTTTGTGCCGATTGTTGTGGTTATGTCAATTATGCTGGTTGCTGAATTGCCATTATTCGCTTTTAAATTCAAGGACTTTTCGTGGAAAAACAATCAAGTTCGGTTTGTCTTTTTAGGAAGTTGTGCGATATTAATTCCATTTTTATTAGCGTGGTCTATTCCAATTATTATAATTTTGTACCTTCTTTTATCATTAATAGAGAATTACCGTAAAAAAACGCAAAATGAAATTTAAAGCAGAAATCGATGTAATGCCATTAGATGCATTGTTGGATCCACAAGGGAAAGCAGTAACAAACAGTATGTCGACAATTGGATTGTCAGAAATTGATGGTGTAAGAATCGGTCGTCATGTACGTTTGTTCGTTGAAGCAGCATCGAAAGAAGTAGCTGAGGAAAAAGTAATTGAGGCGTGCAAAAAATTATTGGCGAATCAAATTATGGAAAGCTTCACATATTCAATCGAAGAAGCATAATTATTTCCTTGTCGATTTCCTATCTTTGAGTTATGGGAATCAGAAGTCGAATTGGATATCACTTTTCAGAATCAACTAAAAGCGCTTTTCAAACATTTAATTGTCGCGAAAACCGCTTGAATGATGAATTATATTTTGAGGCATCTCGTGAAGATGTTCAGAAAGCTGCAGAGATTGCTCACGCAGCTTTTTTTGTATACAAAGATGTTGAACCAGTATTGCGAGCTCAGTTTTTAATTGAAATCGCAGATGGCTTGGAACAATCGAAATCACCATTAATTGCTCAGTTTTGTAAAGAATCGAGCTTGTCGGAGAGTCGTGGTGAAATTGAGTTGAATAGAACCATTTTTCAATTACGCACATTTGCGGAAGTGGCAATTTCAGAGTCATGGCGCAATCCGATAATTTCTAACAATCTCTCTAATGGATTAGACATTCGATCGTGCAATGAAGCCATTGGTCCAGTGGCCGTTTTTGGAGCAAGTAATTTTCCATTTGCCTATTCCACTATCGGCGGTGATTCAGCGGCAGCATTGGCAATCGGTTGCCCGGTTGTTGTGAAAGCTCACCCAATGCATGCAGGAACAAGTGAATTGGTGGCAGAAATCATTTCGTCTGTAGCCAAAAAATTGAACTTACCGGAAGGCGTCTTCTCTCATTTGTTATCAAACACTCATTTTGTTGGAGAAGAATTAGTGAAACACGAAGCAATAAAGGCCGTTGGCTTTACAGGTTCTATTAGAGGAGGAAGAGCATTGATGGATTTGGCGGCGCAACGAAAACATCCAATTCCAGTTTTTGCAGAAATGGGTAGTGTGAATCCAGTTGTATTTTATGAAGAAGAATTGAGTTTGAATTTGGCGGACTGGGTAAAGAAATATGCACAATCGATTTCAAACGACGCAGGACAATTTTGCACCAAGCCAGGATTGCTATTTGTTCCAAATTCCAAGAATGGAAAATACTTTGTTGAACATTTACAAGCTGAATTATATAAAATGGAAGAAATTCCTCAATTGCACCCTGACATTCATTCAGGTTTTTTGAATAAACAATCAGAATTATTTGAATTAACGGGTGAACATTTGGAGAATCATGCTCAGCCGGTGCTGCAAATCATTCATTATGAGCAATTTCAATCGGATAAACGCTACAGAGAAGAGTTTTTCGGACCACAAAGCATTGCTGTTTTTTATGATAATCAGTTTGAACTCATCGCAAATTTGGAAATGTTAGAAGGGCAGTTGACAGCAACAATTATCGCGACAGAAACCGAGTTAAAAGACCAAGCAATTGTCCTAGAAGTTTTAAAGTCGAAGGCAGGGCGAATCATTGTCAATGGAGTTCCAACTGGAGTTACTGTTTGCGATGCAATGGTCCATGGTGGAACATATCCTGCTTCATCAGATGCTAGATATACAGCGGTTGGGAGTCAAAGTGTTTTTCGTTTTGCACGACCTGTGGCTTATCAAAATTGTCCAATGCATTTATTGCCAGTTTGTCTGAGGAATGATTAATAGGTAAAAAGTAGAGATTATTAGAATGTTAATGTTTGCAAAATAAACGAAGGTGATTTGGATAATCAAAAAATCTTGTGATACATTTGTTTTGGTAAGAATGTTTAGGTTATTAATTAAAATTTAGGTTATGTCAGAACAAGAAGTTACAACTCCAGCAAAGAAAAACGGTGCTTACGTATTAGTGATTCTATTACTATTATTAGGCGTAGGTGCAATGACGTTTTTATGGTCGTCTACTAAGTCAAAATTAGCAGATGCAAACCGCACCAATCAAGAGATGCAAAAATCCATTGAAGATATGGAAGCAATGCTTTCTGAATACACAGGTGAAATCTCAAATGATTTACGCAAAGATTTGAAAAACATGTTGAGTACTTACGATGCATTGATGGAGAAGGATAAATCTCAAGCGGATAGTATCAATGTTCAAAAAGCAAAAATTGAAGAATTGTTGGCGCAAGTTGAGAGAGGTAAAATGACTTCGTATGAGTTGAGTAAAATGAAACGTGAAAATGAAACATTGCGTAACATTATGAAAGGATATGTGTATCAAATTGACAGTTTGAATACATTGAACTTGAAGTTGACATCAGATTTGGATGTTACAAAAACAGCGTTGAATGAAACATCAACAGAGCGTGATAATTTCAAGCAACAAGCAGAGACATCTCAAGCAAAAGTAAAAGCAGGATCAAAATTGCAAGCGTATGGTTTCAATTCAATTGCATTGCGTTCTAAATTGAACGATATGACGACTGAAACGACAAAAGCAAAGAATACGATTCAAATTAAATCAAGCTTCACGATTGGAGCAAATCCAATTACTGATTCAGGAAGAAAAACAGTGTACATGCAGGTGATTAAACCAGATGGTAAGACTTTCCAAACAAAAGCATCGAATGTAGTTTCAACGGATTCAGGAAGTTTCGCCTATTCAGATAAAAAAGAGATTGATTACAACAATGAAGCAGTGGATATGGCAATTTACTACGATTTACGTGGTGAAGAAGCTCCAAAAGGAAATTATTCTGTGAAAATTTACTGTGATGGGCAATTAATTGGAAAAGATAGCTTTACTTTGAAGTAAAATTAAAGAGTTAGGTACATAATTAGTTTAGATGGTTAATATATTTATAGCAAATCTTGATTGGTCGATTACGTCGGAAGACTTAAAAACAACCTTTTCAAGTTTTGGGGAAGTGCACTATGCGCACGTAGTTTATGAGAAAGAAACGAAACGTTCTCAAGGATATGGATACGTTGAAATGGAAGAAGCCGAAGCTGCCATTCGAGCGATTGAAGCACTAAATGGTGTGGAGATTAACGGAAGAGCAATCGATGTGAAAATTGCTTCCCCTAAAACGAATCGTCCTGCCAAAAAAGTGGCAGCTCCGAAAGCAAAACCAAGTGGAGAGAAAGCGCGTTTTTCGAGAGGAAATGATTACAGCAAGTCAGGTTCTGGTGAGAGAAAGCCTTATTCAGGCAATCAATCAGCTCCAAGAAAAGACTATTCGGCGAAACCAGAAAATCCAACTGAAGGAACTGGTGAAGTGAGAAGAGTGTTACGTCCAAGAAAAAATAAAAACGATTAAAACGAATTCAATGTCAGAAGCTATAGACCAAGGTCATGTAGATTATACAGTGTCAGAATCAGGAATTGCAAAAATTGAGTTTGGTCACCCAATGAGCAACTCTCTTCCTGGAAAAATATTACAAAAATTAGCAGATACAATTACTTCACTGGGTCAAAACGACTCAGTGAAAGTGATTGTTTTGACTTCTGCAGGTGAGAAAGCATTTTGTGCTGGAGCCAGTTTTGATGAATTAATTTCGATTACCGACTTAGAAGTTGGCAAGAAGTTTTTCTCAGGCTTTGCGAATGTAATCAATGCATGTAGAAAATGTCCAAAATTCATCATCGGCCGTGTTCACGGTAAAGCTGTTGGTGGAGGAGTTGGTGTTGCATCAGCGGTAGACTATTGTTTTGCAACAAAGTATGCTGATGTAAAATTGTCTGAATTAGCAGTTGGAATTGGTCCTTTCGTTGTTGGACCAGCGGTTGAACGTAAAATTGGTGTTTCAGCAATGAGCGATTTAGCGATCAACGCTACAGAATGGCGATCAGCAGATTGGGCTAAGAAAAAAGGGTTGTACACAGATGTCTATGATACTTTCGAGGAAATGGACGAAGAAATTGAGAAATTAGCCAATCGTTTGGCAGGTTCAAACCCAGAAGCAATGTCTATGTTGAAAACCATCTTTTGGCAAGGAACTGAGCATTGGGATACATTATTGGCTGAAAGAGCAGCAATGAGCGGTAAATTGGTATTGAGCGAGTTTACTGTGAATGCGATTAATGCGTTTAAGAAGAAGTAATAGACTAAAAGAGTCAAGACTTCAAGAGTCAGGACTAGTTCTTTTATAGACTAAGATGTCTTTCAAAAATTTGAATCATTTTTTCTATAGAAAAAGTACTCTTTATGTTCTAAGGATGAAAGTCTTATAGTCTTGACTCTTGCGGTCTTAAAGTCTCTTTTCATTCTTTATGAAATAATGTTTGTTAATAAAAATCAATTTACTATCTTTGCACCCCATTTCTAAATTGGAATGGGAATATTGTCTTATTAAATAAAATGTAAAATTGTGGATACATTAAGTTACAAAACCGTTTCTGCTAACAAAGAAACTGCTGAGAAAAAGTGGTTTGTAGTAGATGCTGAGGGCCAAACTGTTGGTCGTTTAGCGAGCAAGGTGGCGAAAATTATTCGTGGGAAACACAAGACTAATTTCACCCCTCATGCTGATTGCGGCGATAACGTGATTGTTATCAATGCAGAGAAAGTATCTTTTTCAGGTACTAAATTGGTAGACAAAGAGTACATCCGTTACACTGGTTATCCAGGTGGACAACGTATTCTTTCTGCACAAGAATTGTTGAAGAAACATCCAGAGCGCTTGATTGAAAAAGCGGTGAAAGGAATGTTGCCTAAAAACAAATTGGGTAGTGCCTTGTATAGAAATTTAAAAGTTTATGTTGGAAGCGAGCACAAGCAAGAAGCTCAAAAGCCGGAAGTATTAAACTTAGATACCTTTAAATTATAATCATGGAAAAGATTATCACATTAGGAAGAAGAAAGACATCCGTTGCTAGAGTTTTCATGACTCCAGGAAAAGGGAATGTTACAGTAAATAAGAAAGACTATAAAGTGTTTTTCCCAGTACCAGTTCTTCAGTCTAAAATTGAGCAACCGTTCAATTTAACTGAAACAGTAGGTCAATTCGACATTACAGTGAACGTTACAGGTGGAGGAATCAATGGTCAAGCAGAGGCAATCCGTTTAGGGATTTCTCGTGCATTGGTTAAAGTTTCTGAAGAGAACAAACCATTGTTGAAAGAAGAAGGATTAATGACTCGTGACCCACGTATGGTTGAACGTAAAAAACCAGGTCAACCGAAAGCACGTAAGAAATTCCAATTCTCGAAACGTTAAGAATATCGTTTATTCGGTATACAAGAAGTTGTTTAGTATCCAAATCCTG
>Ga0208794_1000177_pt1 | contig 53567 bp, 54 predicted proteins | sample 32_taG_FD_184106 | JGI IMG/M metagenome (GOLD analysis project Ga0208794, IMG submission 184106) | Marine viral communities from the Gulf of Mexico - 32_GoM_OMZ_CsCl metaG (SPAdes) (version 2) | ecosystem: Environmental > Aquatic > Marine > Oceanic | place: Atlantic Ocean: Gulf of Mexico... | reverse complement strand
CGCGCGCCCTCCCGCGCCGCTGCCGCCGCCGCGCCGCACGCATCAGGCGGCGACGCTCGACAGCCATTGGGACCGGCGGTTGCGCAAGGGACTCGTCCGCCCCGACATGAGCATCGACCTCCACGGCCACAGCCTCGCCTCGGCGCAGGCGCTGCTCGACGAGACGATCGGGATCGCGCTGCTGCGCGGTGCGCGCGTGCTGCTCGTCGTCGCGGGACGGCTGCGCCCCGGCGCCGACCGGCTGCCGCAGATGCACGGATTGCCGCGCCCGCGCGGGGCGATCCGCGCCGCGCTGCCCGACTGGCTCGCCGTTTCGCCGCACGCCGGCAGCATCGTCGCGCTGCGGCCCGCGCATATCAGCCACGGCGGCGCGGGCGCGGTCTATCTGATTCTCCGCCGTTCGCGCGATTGACGGAATAGCTCACGCAAAGGCGCAAAGGCGCGAAGAGATAGCAAAAGAGTCTCACACAAAGACACAAAGAGGGCGGGTTTCGCGCGCACCGTTACTTCAACTTTGCGCGAAGCGCTTATTATCAATCGCCTGCGGCGACGGGCGACGGTACGCCAAAGCGTGCCATCTTTGTGTCTTTGTGTGAGAATTTTCTTCTTCGCATCGTTGCGCCTTTGCGTGAGACCAATTCAGTCCACCAGCGCCCGCATCAGCACCCCGCGATAGATGGCGGTGAGCGTGTGCAGATCCTCGACCGCAACCGCCTCGTCCAGCTTGTGCATCGTCGCATTGGTCAGCCCGAATTCGACCACCGGGCACAGCGCGTGGAGGAAGCGTGCGTCGGAGGTGCCGCCGCTCGTCGACATTTCGGCGACGACGTCGGTTTCGGCGTGGATCGCCTCGGCGACGAGACTCGACAGCTCGCCCGGCGGGGTGAGGAAGGCTTCGCCCGAAATCTTGCCCATCACCTTCGCGCGCGGTTCGACATCGTGCGCAAGCCGTTCGACCATCGCGACCAGTTCGGCGCCGCTGTGGCGGTCGTTGAAGCGGATCGACAGCCGCGCGCGCGCCGATGCGGGGATGACGTTGGTTGCGCCGTTGCCGACCTCGATATCGGTGAATTCGATGTTCGACGGCTGGAACCAGTCGGTCCCGGCGTCGAGGCTGACCGCGTCGATCGCGGCCAATATCTTGACGAGCTTGGGGATCGGATTGTCGGCAAGGTGCGGATAGGCGACATGCCCCTGCGTCCCCGGCACGTCGATCCAGATGTTGACCGAACCGCGGCGGCCGATCTTCACCATGTCGCCCAGCCGGTTGACCGATGTCGGCTCGCCGACGACGATCATGTCGGGGCGAATGCCGCGCGCGTCCATATGCTCCATCAGCGCGCGCGTGCCGAAGATCGCTGCGCCCTCCTCGTCGCCGGTGATGATCAGGCTGACCGTGCCGCATTCGGTGGGCGTCGCGGCGACGGCGGCGACAAAGGCGGCGATCGCGCCCTTCATGTCGACCGCGCCGCGCCCATAGAGCAGGTCGCCGCGCACTTCGGGGACAAAGGCGTCGCCGGTCCAGCCGACGCCCGGCGGCACGACGTCGAGGTGCCCGGCAAAGCCGAAATGGCGCGGCCCCTTGCCCTTGCGCACCGCGAGCAGATTTTCGACCGGCCCGTCGGGCTCGATCCCGTCGATGAAACGCTCGACGGTGAAACCGAGCGGGACGAGCGCTTCTTCGAGCACATCGAACACCGCGCCCGTCGCCGGGGTGATGGACGGCGCGGCGATCAGCGCCCTGGCGAGGTTTACGGGGTCGATAGCGTGGGTCATCGCGCCTCCATACCCGTTCGCATCGCGCGAAGTCGAGATGCGTTGGCGCGGGGCATCTCGACTTCGCGCGATGCGGCCGGCAAAGAGGGAAGGGAGGAACGCCCATGCCCAAGCTCGACCTCGATTCGATTCCGCAAACCAACGCCACCGGCTATCCGCCGCCGTTCGACGAACCCGTGCAGGGGCGCTGGTACCGCCGCCTCGCGCCCGTTGCGGGCCTTTCCGACTTCGCCGCGAGCCATGTCGTGCTCAAACCCGGCGCCTGGTCGTCGCAGCGCCACTGGCACGATGGCGAGGACGAGATGGTGGTGATGATATCGGGCGAGGCGGTGCTCGTCGAGGACGACGGGCGCACGGTGATGCGCGCGGGCGACATTGCGGTTTGGCCCAAGGGCAGCACCAACGGCCATCATCTGGTCAACGAATCGGACGCCGACTGCGTCTTCGTCGCGCTCGGTGGCGGCGCGAAATATAACAGCGGCGGCGGCTATTCGGACATCGACATGCTGTTCAACGCCGATGGCGGCTACACGAAAAAGGACGGCACGCCCTATCCGGCAAAGCGGACGGCGTGAGTCGGGCGCGGCGCGGCCCGCAGCGGGTCCCCGGGTCAAGCCCGGGGTGACGAAGTAAGAAAAGAGCGCCCCCTACGCCCCGCCCGGCCCTTCGAACTGTTCGATCACCCAGTCCTCGGCCTGCGCGCCGCCGATCCAGTCCTGCATGCACGGGTGGCTGATCACCGCCTGGCAATAGGGCAGGGCAAAGCGCGGCAGCGGGATCGAGTAGGTGATGAACCGCGTCACCACCGGCGCGAACATCATGTCGACCGCCGACCAGTCGCCGAACAGATAGTCGCCCTCGCCGCCGAAGCGCGCGCGCGCCTCGGCCCAGATGTTCAGGATGCGCGCGACGTCGGCCGAAACCTCGGGCGACAGGTCGGCGGCCGGATAGATGCGACGGATGTTCATGCTGTGCTCGCGGCGCAGCGCGGCAAAGCCCGAATGCATTTCGGCGGCCATCGACCGCGCCATCGCGCGCGCCGCCATATCCTCGGGCCAATAGCCGCGCGTCCCGCCGGTCTTTTCGTTGAGATAGTCGACGATCGCCAGGCTGTCCCACACGACGATATCGTCGCCGTCCCACAGGATCGGAACCTTGCCGCCCGACGGCGCAAATTCGTCGCCCTCGCGCCGGTTCGACCAGTCCTCGTCATAGAGCGGGACGGTGACTTCCTCGAACGGCAGCCCGCTATGCTTGACCGCCAGCCAGCCGCGCAGGCTCCAGCTCGAATAGGCCTTGTTGCCGATGAAGAGTTTCATTGTGTCTCCAGTTGCCCTCCCGCTTGCGGGAGGGGCTAGGGGAGGGCCTGTCATCGGCCCGTCGGAAGGCAACATGCCCTCCCCCGACCCCTCCCGCAAGCGGGAGGGGAGCGATCAACTCTCCACCGCCTCCAGCACCGCGGTGCGAAGCTCGGCAATCCCCATGCCCTTTTCGCTGCTCGTCGCGATCACCTCTGGGTGCGCGGCGGGGTGTTTGCGCGCCTCGGCCTCGGTCGCGGCGTGGACCGCGGCGAGGTCGGTGGCCTTGATCTTGTCGGCCTTGGTCAGCACGAGGCGATAGCTCACCGCGGCGGTGTCGAGCATCTCGAGCACCTCGCGGTCGACGTCCTTGATCCCGTGGCGGCTGTCGATCAGCACCAGGGTGCGCTTCAACACCGCGCGCCCGCGCAGATAATCGTTGATCAGGAAGCGCCATTTCCTGACGACATCCTTCGGCGCCTTGGCAAAGCCATAGCCCGGCATGTCGACCAGCCGGAACACCAGCGGGTTGCCGACGTCGAAATAGTTGAGCTCCTGCGTCCGCCCCGGCGTGACCGAGGTGCGGGCAAGCCCGCCCCGGTTCGTCAGCGCGTTGAGCAGCGACGACTTGCCGACGTTCGACCGCCCGGCAAAGGCGATCTCGGGCACGCCCGGGCTCGGCAGATGCTCGAGCGCGGGCGCCGATTTCAGAAAGGCGATCGGCCCCGCGAACAGCTTGCGCGCGCGTTCGGGCAGCGCCGGGTCCAGATTGTCCTCGCTCACTTCGCCGCCGCGGCCTTCAGCGCGGGATATTTGCGGTACATCCACTGCTGCTGGCCGATCGAGAGGATATTGTTGGTGATCCAGTAGAGCAGCAGGCCCGCCGCGAACGGCGCCATGATGAACATGAACAGCCACGGCATCAGCTTGAACACCTGTTCCTGCACCGGGTCGGTCGGCGGCGGGTTCAGGCGGAACTGCAGCCACATCGTCACGCCCAGGATCACCGCGAGCAGGCCGATGCTGAGCAGCGACGGCGGGGTGAAGGGCAACAGGCCGAACAGGTTCAGGATCATCGCGGGGTCCTGCGCCGACAGATCCTTGATCCACAGCGCGAACGGCTGGTGGCGCATTTCGATCGTCAGCATCAGCACCTTGTAGAGCGCGTAAAAGATCGGGATCTGGATCAGGATCGGCAGGCAGCCCGCGAGCGGGTTGATCTTTTCGTCCTTGTAAAGCTTCATCAGCTCTTGCTGCATCCGCGGCTTGTCTTCTTTGTACCGCTCCTGCAGCGCCTTCATCTTCGGCTGGACGACGCGCATCTGCGCCATCGACGCGAACTGCTTCTGCGCGATCGGGAACATCAGCAGGCGGATGATCAGCGTCAGGATCATGATCGCGACGCCGAAATTGCTCACCTGCTTGAACAGCCAGTCGAGCAGCTTGAAGATCGGCACCTCGAAAAATTCGAACCAGCCCCAGTCGATCGCATTCGACAGGCGGGTGATGCCAAGGTTGTTCTCATAGCGCTGAAGCGCATAGAATTCCTTGGCGCCAGCGAAGATGCGGCTGGTCACCGTGACCTGCCGGCCCGGAGCAATCTGAGTGAAATCACGCGCGAACAGCGTTTGGTAATTGTTCGCGGCGGGCGAACTGAACGCAGCGGTGATGCGCTCACCCCTTGAGGGAATGACTGCACCGAGCCAATATTTGTCGCTGAAGCCGAGCCAAGCACCGGAATTATAGCGGACGCTACGGTTCGGTGCCTCCTCAACATCGTCATAGTCGGTATCGATTATCGTCTTTCCATCAAGGTAACCGGTCGGACCGACGTGGATCGTGATACTATCTTGCTCATGCGGGTCGGTGGGTGTGCCCAGCCTATCAAGCAGAGCAAAGCTGCTCAGCGTCACCGGCGCGGTGCCGGTGTTGGCGACCGTCTGCTTCGCGGTGATCAGATAGTCGGCGTCGATGCTGTATTCGATGCGGAAATTCTGCCCGGCGCCATTGTCCCAGCTCAGCGCCACCGGCGTCGTCGGGGTCAGCTTGCTGCCGGTCGCGGTCCACAGCGTGTTCGGCCCCGGCACCGCGACGCCCTGCGCCGACCAGCCGAGGCTGGTGAAATAGGCGGCCTTGGTCCCGCCCGGCGCGAACAGGCGGACGGGGAGCGCATCCTTCTTGATCGTCTGGCGATATTTGGTGAGCGTGATGTCGTCGATGCGCGCGCCGACGAGGTTGATCGACCCCGACACGCTGGGCGTCTCGATCGGGATGCGGTTTCCTTCCGCCAGCACCGCCTCGACCGGGCGGATCGCCTGCGCGACCCCGGTCGCCGCGGTCACGCCGGGTGCGGGCAGTCCGCTCGGCTGGCCTTGCGCTGCGGGCGCGGTGGCCGGGGCGCCGTTGGCGCCGGCGACCGTCGTCGTCACGTCGGGCTTTTCGGGGGTCGGGAAGAATTTCTCGGCCACGAAATTCCAGCCGATCAGAATCGCCACCGACAATAAAATTGCCGCGATCAGGTTCCGCTTGTCGTCCACGCTTCTCGGTCTCTCTTCGTTTCGATGTCGGGAAAGGCGCCGCTACGGCACCGGGTCATAGCCATGCCCGCCCCAAGGATGGCAGCGCATTAGCCGCTTTGTCGCGATCCAGCCACCCTTGATCGCGCCATGGCGTTGGATCGCGATGATCGCATATTCGCTGCACGAGGGCGCATAGCGGCACGTCGGCGGCAGGATGCGCGACGGCCCCAATTGCCACGCGCGCGCGATCAGGATGAGGAGGCGGGCGATCATGGGAAAACCCCGGAAATCCGCCGAACTTCACACGAGATGTCCCCAATATCGTCACCCCGGGCTTGACCCGGGGTCCCGCTGTTCCCCGTCGCAGAGCGCGGCCCCGGGTCGAGCCCGGGGTGACGGGGAATGGGAGCGGGGGGGCAAGGCATCACCGCGCCACCTTCTTCGCCGCGCGCGCGAGCGCCGAATCGAGCTGTTCGGCCAGTTCGGCAAAGACGATGTCGTTGCCGCCCGGCCGTCCGATCAGCACATGGTCGGCGCCGCCGATCCCGCGGTCGGGAAGCGCGGCGCGGGCAAGCGCGCGCAACCGCCGCTTCATGCGGTTGCGCGCGAAGGCGTTGCCGACCTTCTTGCTGACGGTAAAGCCGACGCCCGGCGTGTCGTCGCCGTCGCCGCGCGGGCGGACGAGCAGGACAAAGCCGGGCATGGGAAAGCGAAGGCCGCGATTCGCGGCCAGGAATTCGCTGCGTTTGTTAAGCGTTCGCACCAGACGCGCTGGCGCAGAAGCGTCGGCGATCAGGCCGACAGCTTCTTGCGGCCGCGGGCGCGGCGCGCGGCCAGGACCTTGCGGCCGCCGACGGTTGCCTTGCGGGCGCGGAAGCCGTGACGGCGCTTGCGCACGAGGCGGCTCGGTTGGTAGGTGCGCTTCATCGCGGTATCCCCAAAATCTCTTTGTTCGATCTAACGAAAAATGGCCGCCAAACGCGGGCGGCCGCCAATGGAGGGCCGGATAAGGGAGTCGCGGATGAAAGTCAATCATCATCCAGCGCGCTTTCGATACGCTGGCGCGCGCGCCGCCGCGCCGCGCTCATCCGCCGCATCACGCGGTCGGTCCACGCGCCATAGCGCGGGTGCCGCCGCTTGAACGCGACATAGCGGCGCTTCGCCCACGCGCTGTTCTGAAGGCACAGCATCAGCCCGAGCGGAAAGAGAATCACGAATCCTGGTCCCGGCAGCGGCCCGATCACGATGCCGGTCAGCATCAACAGCAGGCCGAGCAGGAACAGGCCAAAGCGCACCTGCGCATTCGCCCGCAATCGATGATAAAGGCTTCGCTTCGCCATGGGGGCGATGTGGGGGACGCGGCGCCGTGTTGCAAGGCTAACGCAGCGCGGCGCGGCGCGCGGCGCCCCGGCCGGCGGCGTCGGCGCTTTCGATGCCGTGCGAACCGCTCCATCCGTCCCCGGCCCGGCGATCTTTTGGAACGCTTCGGCCAGCGCGACGCCGGCTGACGGAACAATCGATGCAAGCGGCCGTTGTCGGAATATTGAACCCCAAAGATGGTTCGCCCCCGCTGTCGGAGAGAGAGAGAATGAAAAAGATTCTGACAATGTTCGCAATTAGCGGTTCGATATTCTTCCTGTCTGCTTGCAACACCATCGAAGGTGCAGGGAAGGATATTGAATCTGTCGGAGAATGCGCTGACGGAGTCGAAGGCAACTGCTAGGGTGACTGGCGCTCGCATATTGCCGATACTGGCGTTCGCGAACGCCGCGGCGACGCGATTCAGTTGAGCGCCACGAACCGCGCCATGTCGTCGCGCGTCAGATAGCGGACCTCGTCGAACGGCGTCGCGTTGGTCATCGCGTAAAAGGCGCGCGCCTTGGCGTCGTCCATCCCCATTTCGCGGTAAAGCGAAAGATATTCGGCGTGCACCGGGTCGCTTTCGGGATAGTCGCGCGCCTCGCGGCCATATTCGTCGGCCCAGCTATGGACGCCGAACTCGGCGTCGGCGGCGGCGCTGCGCCTGGCCCCCGCGAGCCACAGCTCGACCGCGCCCGACCGCACCGACCCGCCGCCCGGCACATGCGTTTCCAGCCCCGCGCGGCGAATTGCGCGCGCGAGGATAAGGTTCGCCTCTTCGTCGAGGCTGCCGGGGCAATCGACCATCTCGAGCCGCTGCAATCGCGGAAAGGCCGCCATCATCTGCGCGAACTGGCGCGGCGTCGCGCCGTCGACATCGCCCGCCATCCGCGCGGTGCTGCCGTCGACGACCGCGAACGGACCGAAACGCGCGAGCGCGCCCGCCGGCTGGACGAGCGCCGGGGCGGGGGCAAAGCGGCGCGCGGGCATCGCGTCGGCCATGTCCTCGGCCTCAACGTCATCCGCGAAATAATCGTCGTCGAAATCGGCCGCGCCGAAATCGCCGTCGTCGACCTCGATCCATGTCGTCGTGGTGGTGGTGATCGTCACGACCTGCTGCGCTTGCGCGGGCGCAAAGGCGATCGCCGCAGCGAACAGCGCGGCGATGGCGGTGCGCAGAAGGGCGGTCGGCCAGGACATGCCCCCGTCCTCGCGCGCGCGCGGCTACCAAAAGGCAAAGCGGCAGGGTCAGCGCAGCGTTAACCGCGATACGGGACATGCGCCCGCCGCTGCGAGCGCATCGATTTTCCCCCGCTATTCCTCGCACAGCGCCTTCAGTTGCTCGGCCACCGCGGTCCAGCCGGGGGTGAAGCCCATCGCCTCATGCTGCTTCAGCGCCTCGTCGCTCCAGTGGCGCGCCCAGCCGGTGTAGCGCGTGCCGTCGCCCTCGGGCTCGATTGCCCAGCCGCCGATCATGAACGGCCCCGCGGGCGCGAGCCGCCCGTCGGCGCCGCGCAGCACCGCGTCGGTCGACACCATGCGGCGACCCGGCACGACCTCCAGGAAAATCCCGTCGCTCGGGTGCGTCTCGCCCTCGGGGCCGTGCATCGTCATCGCGCAGCGGCCGCCGGTGCGAAGGTCGAATGCGTCGAGCGTCACGGTCCACGGCTTCGGGCACCACCATTCGGCGGCGCGCTCGGTCATCACCTGCCACACTTTTTCGGGGCTGGCGTCGATCAGGATCGAAACCGACAATTCGCGGGGGGATTCGGTCATTTTACTCTCCTTGGGGATAGGGCGGGGCGCGGACTAGGCCGCGCCAACGGCTTCGCCGCGTACCGCCGCCTCGATCGCCGCAATGTCGATCTTTTTCATCTGCATCATCGCGTCGAACGCGCGCTTCGCGGCGGCCTTGTCGCTGCTCGTCGTCGCCTCGAGCAGCGCGCGCGGCGTGATCTGCCACGACACGCCCCATTTGTCCTTGCACCAGCCGCACACGCTTTCCTCGCCGCCATTGCCGGTGATCGCGTCCCACAGCCGGTCGGTCTCTTCCTGCGTTTCGGTGTGGACGATGAAGGAAAAGGCCTCGCTATGCTTGAAAACCGGCGGGCCGTTGAGGCCGAGGCACGGGGTTCCCATCAGCGTGAATTCGACCGTCAGCACATCGCCTTCTTTGCCGCCGGGGGTGTCGGTCGGCGAGTGATGCACCGCGCCGACGCGGCTGTCGGGAAAGGTGTCGGCGTAAAATTTTGCGGCCTCTTCGGCGTCGCCCTCGTACCAGAGGCACAAGGTCATGGGTGTCTTGCTCATCGTCTCTCTCCATCCTTGTTCGTCCCTCGGCCGAGGGATTTGCGCCGCCTATTTGCGCGGCCCGACGAGGCCAAAGGCCGCGCCTTGCGGGTCGATGCCGCTCACTGCAAATTCGCCGCCGGGGATCTCCATCGGATCGTGGAGCAGCTTGCCGCCCGCTCCGGCCACCGCGCCGACCGCGCGGTCGATATCGTCGACGCCGATATAGAAATGCCAGGCGGGTGCCGGGGTCTCGGGCGTCATCGGCATCACCGCGCCGATCCCCGTCGCGCCATGCTGGATGAAGCGATAGGCGCCCATCTCGCCCATATCCATTTCGCCTTCCTGCCCCCAGCCGAAATGCTTTTTATAAAAGGCGATCGCGGCGTCGGGGTCGGGGGTCGACAGCTCGTTCCAGCGCACATGCTGCGCCTCGGTCACCGAAAACACGTCGCTTTCGGCGCCTTCCTTGCCTTCGGGCGGAACGGGCTTCATCACGTAAAAGGGCGCGCCCTGCGGGTCGGCGACCATCGCCATCCGCCCGACGGGCAGGCCGTGCGGCTCCATAAGGACGGTGCCGCCGTCGGCAGCGATCGCCGCGACCGCCGCATCGACATCGTCGACGTACAGATAGGCCATCCAGCCGGGGCGCGCGCCGCCCGCGATCATTTCGGCGCCGAGGCGCAGCGCGCCGCCGGCGTTGCCGCCGTCGCTCCGCACGATCATGCGATAATCGATGCCGCCGGGCGCGGCGGGATCGCTATGCGCGGCGATCGTCCAGCCGACGACCGCGCCATAGAAGCGCGCGGCGGCGTCGGGGTCGGGGGTCATCAGTTCGTACCAGATGAACTGGCCGGTCGCGTCGGTCATCGCTCTTTCCTTTCCTGGCATCAGGCTTCGACGATCGGCGCAAAGCCGCCATAGATCATGCGCTTGCCGTCGAACGGCGCGGGCTCGCTTTCGCCCTGCATCCGATTGTCGGCCATCATCTTTGCCCATCCGGCGACGCGCGCCGCCTTGTCGGGCCATTCCACCCAGCTGAACACGGCGATCTCATCGCCAGTCGAATGAACCGCGCGGGCGAAATCGGTGACTTCGCCGGTCGGCACATCGTCGGCCCAGCATTCGACGACGCGGGTGGCGCCGAATTCCAGGAACAGTGGCGCCATTTTTTCCGCAAGCGTGCGATAGGCCTGTTTGTTTGCGGCCGAAACGGGGACGAGATAGCCGTCCGTATAACCCATGGCGCTACCGGGGCCTTCGTCCAGAAGCACCGCAAAACCGCCAAATATCATCCGTTTGCCGTCGAACGGCATGGTGGCGCCCATTTCCTTCATCCTGGGATCGGACATGATCTTTTCGTTCGCGGCATCGCGCGTCGCCTTGTCGGGATATTCGAACCAGCTGAACACGACGGTCTCGTCATCCTTGGCCTTAACCGCGCCCTTGAAATCGTTGATCTTGCCGTCGGGAACATCGTCGCCCCAGCATTCGACCATGCGCGTCGCGCCGAACTCCCTGAATAACGGCGCCGCATCGGCGGCATGCTTGCGATAGGCTTCCTTGTTCGCGGTCGGCACCGCGACCACAAATCCTTCAACATAGGTCATCGTTTCTCTCCTTCGGGGGGGGGGGATGGAGCCGGCTCGGTTCACGCCGCCGCGGGTTCGTCGGCGAACGAGGCGAGCTGCGCCGCGAGTGCGCGGCCAAAGGCCGGGCGCGCGAGGCAGCGTTCGAGATAGGCGGCAAGCCGCGGCTGCTCGCCGACCAGCCCCGCCTCGACCGCCTCGCGCAGCACCGTCGCCATCGCGATGTCGGCGACGCTGAAATCGCCCGCCAGATAGGGATTGTCGCCCAGCGCATCGGCAAGGCGCGACTCGAGCCCGCGAATATGCTCGATCAGCCCGGGGCGGCGCAGCTTGGCCCATTCCTCGTCCTTGGCGAAAATATCGACATTGCCGAGTTCGAACAGCATCGGTTCGACGCTGTTGAGCGCGGCGAACAGCCACGCGATCACCGTCGCGCGCACCTGCGGATCGCGCGGCAGCAGCCGCTCGTCCTGCTCGGCGAGGTGGAACAGGATCGCGCCGCTTTCGAACAATTGCACATCGCCGTCGCGCAGCACGGGCACCTGCCCCCACGGCTGGTCGAGATAATGGTCGGCGGGGCGGTTCATCGCGCTGATCAGCTTCTCGCAATAATCGCGCCCCATTTCCTCGCACGCCCAGCGCGGGCGCAGGTCGCGGACATAGCCGCGCGCAAAGTCGGGAACCCAGTCGAATGCGGTGATTTCGATATTGGCGTCGGGGGTAACGGACATCGTGTCTCTCCTCGGGGGGTCAGGGTTCAGAAAAAGCCTTCGGGCATCGGCGGGGTCTGTTCGTCGAGGAAGGGGAGCGCCTGCGCGGCTATCGTCGCGGCTTCGGCCATGATGCCGATGTGCGAGGTGCCGGGCAGGACCGACAGGCGCGCCTTGGGCGGCGCGGTCATGAAACCTTGCGTCGCGGTGGCAAGGTCGCTGCCGCCGCGCAGCCGGAACAGCTTGACCGCATGGTCGAGCGTCAGCCCGTCGGCGTCGCCCAGCACGATCATCGTCTTGCCGGGGATCGCGCGCAGTTGCGCGTCGCTATAGGCAAAGGGGACGGCGTCGATATGCTTGATCGCTTCGACCAGGCTCGCAAAGCGGTCGGGGGTCGGCGACAGGCGCTTATATTCGCTCTCCATCGGCGTCCCGGCGAAAAATTCGGGCGTCAGCTTGGCGATCCCTTCAAGGACTTCGGGAACCCAGCCGTCGAGGCTCGCGCCGCCCGAAACGACGACCTGCTTGTCGATCAATCGGGGGTGGCGAACCGCGAGCGCGATGGCCGTGCTGCCGCCCATCGAATAGCCGAGGACATCGGCGCGCTTCACCCCCAGCGCCGCGAGCACCCCCGCCGCATCGTCGGCAAGCTGGTCATAGCTCATCGTCCCGCCAATATCGCCGGTGCGGCCGTGCCCGCGCGCGTCGATGGTGATTACCGGGCGCGATGCGACAAAGGGGGTGACAAAGGGGCGCATCGCTTCGCCCGACATGAAGGCGCCGTGCAGGACGAGCAGCGGGGTCTTGTCCGACGCCAGATCGCCATGCACCTCGTAATAAAAGCGCGCGCCCGCGACCTCGGCATGGCCCGACCGGGTCGGCGCGGCCTCTGCCGTCGCCGCGGTGCGCGCGGCGGGGGTCTGGGCGAGCAGCGCCGGCGACGCGGCGCCGAGCGCGACGACCGTGGACAGCAGCGCGGCGGTGGCAAGGATCGTGCGGCGGCGCGGGAGGGAGAGCAAGGTCATGCAATATTCCTTTGCAAAGGGGGGTCAGCTTCGTTTGCCTTTGATCCACGCGACGATCGCCATCGCGTGACCATGGCCGAGCCCGAAATCGGCCTTCAGCCAGTCGATAACCGCACCTGCCTTGACCCCCGGCGCCAGCCCGGCGTCGTCGGCCAGGCCCTTGTCGATGGCCTGCGCCTGCAGGTCATCGGGGGATTGGCCCGTTTTGGACTGGATATTGTCGAGATAGGCCTGGAAGGACATGGCGCTTCTCCCGGCAAACGGGTCAGGCGGCAACTTCGGCGGGAGCTTCGCCGCTGGCGGCCGCCGGGTCCATCCACATGATCTCCCAGATATGGCCGTCGGGGTCCTCGAAGCTGCGGCCGTACATGAAGCCGAAGTCCTGCGTCGGCGTCGGGTCGGGCTTGCCGCCCGCGGCGCTTGCCTTGGCAACCTGTGCATCGACTTCGTCGCGGCTGTCCATCGACAGGCAGAGCAGTACCTGCGCGCTGTCGTGCGCGTCGGGGATCGTCTTGCTCGTGAATTGCGCCCATTTTTCATGCGTCAGCAGCATGACGTGGATCGCCCCCTCCTCGACGACCATGCACGCCGCGGTTTCGTCGGTGAAGGCGGGATTGTTCACCGCGCCGACCGCCTCGTAAAAGGCTTTCGACCTCTCGAGGTCGGTGACCGGCAGGTTCACGAAAATCATCCTGGGCATATCGTTTCTCCTCAATGGCTTCCGGGGGCAGGTGGGCGGGGAAGCGGGGCCGCGGCAATTATCTCGCGGGTCAAGCCGGTCCGGGCGGTGCGAACAGCATCCGCACATAACGCTTCAGATGGGTGACACTTTCCCGCGCAATCGCCGGGTCGTTCGTCGTTTTGGCCAGGATGAAGCTGCCTTGCAGCACCGCCTGGATATGCCGGGCCAGGCCGAGCGCGGTGACGCCTTCGGGCGCGCCGTAAACTTCCATCGCCGCGGCAATATCGGGGGCGAGCGCGTCGCAATAGGCGGCGATGCTCGCCTCGCACGCGGCGCGGATCGCCTCGCTCGTCGCAAAGGCCTCCTGCACCATCGTCCCGACGAAGCAGGTGAACTCCTCGACCGGGCCGTCGAGCATCGCAAAGCGAAAGTCGATATGGCCGATCAGCCGGTCGAGCGGGTCGGGAGCCCGCGTGTGCGGCGGCATCTCGAACATCGGGCGCGCGCGTTCGGTCCACGCCTCGGCCGCCGCGACCGCGAGCGCCTCTTTCGACGCGAAATGGTGAAAGAACGCCCCCTTGGTCACGCCCGCCGCGGCGCAGATCTGGTCGACCGTCGTCGCGGCATAGCCCTGCTTGCGCACCGTCGCATGCGCCGCCGCGATCAACTTGTCGCGCGCGCTGCCGCGCGGGGCACGCTGTTGCGGCGGGGACGCGCCCTGCTGCGTGGGCGCGCCTTGCTGCGCGGGATGGGTCGAGGGGCGATTCGGGCTCATGCAAATCGACATACCGACCAGTTGGTATGTTGTCAATCGCGTCCTCGCCCCCACGCCCCGCGACACCTTCGACAACTTCCGAAAAACACTAGACCTTCCCGCCGCCCGGCTTAGAAGGAGGCGCGAACAAAGCAGGCACATCGTGCCGCCGATACGGGGGGAATATGGTCGCGATCGTATCGACCGTCGCCTATCTGGGGCTCGAAGCGCGCGGGGTCGAGGTGCAGTGCCAGATCGCGCCGGGGATGCCCGCCTTCGCGGTCGTCGGCCTTCCCGACAAGGCGGTCGGCGAAAGCCGCGAGCGCGTCCGCGCCGCGCTGGCGGCGATCGGCCTCGCGCTCCCGCCCAAGCGGATCACGGTCAACCTGTCGCCCGCCGACCTTCCCAAGGAAGGCTCGCACTACGACCTCCCCATCGCGCTCGCGCTTCTGGGAGCAATGGGCGTCGTCGATGCCGAAACCCTCGCCGCCTATGTCGTCGTCGGCGAACTCGGTCTCGACGGCCGCGTCGCGCCGTCGCCGGGCGTACTGCTCGCCGCGCTCCATGCGGGCAGCGTCGAACGCGGGCTCGTCTGTCCGGTCGCGCAAGGCGCCGAAGCGGCATGGGCGGGCAATGTCGAGGTAATCGCCGCGCCCGACCTCCTGTCGCTGCTCGGCCATTTCAAGGGCAGCGCGCTGCTCGCACCGCCCGTTCCCGGCGAAGTCGAGCCGCCGGTGCGCACCGCCGATCTTTCGCAGGTAAAGGGTCAGGAAACCGCGAAACGCGCGCTCGAAATCGCCGCGGCGGGCGGACATAATCTATTGATGTCGGGGCCGCCGGGGTCGGGCAAGTCGCTGATGGCGGCGTGCCTTCCGGGCATCTTGCCCGAACTCACCCCCGGCGAAGCGCTCGAGGTATCGATGATCGCCTCGGTCGCGGGCGGGCTCGAGGGCGGGCGGCTCGTTCGCGCGCGCCCCTTTCGCAGCCCCCATCATTCGGCATCGATGCCCGCGCTCGTCGGCGGGGGCCTGCGCGTGCGTCCGGGCGAAGTGAGCCTTGCGCACCTCGGCGTGCTCTTTCTCGACGAACTGCCGGAATTTCAGCGCGGCGTGCTCGATTCGCTGCGCCAGCCGCTCGAGACGGGCGAGGTCAGCGTCGCGCGCGCCAATGCGCATGTGACCTTCCCCGCGCGCGTCCAGCTCGTCGCCGCGATGAACCCGTGCCGCTGCGGCCACCTTGGCGACCCCGCGCTTGCATGCAGCCGCGCGCCGCGCTGCGCCGCCGACTATCAGGCGAAACTGTCGGGACCGCTGCTCGATCGCATCGACCTCCACGTCGAGGTCGAGGCGGTGAGCGCCGCCGACCTGGTGCTGCCGCCTCCTGCCGAGGGAAGCGCCGAAGTCGCGGCGCGCGTCGCCGCCGCGCGCGCGATCCAGACCGCGCGCTATGCCGGACTCAAACCGCGTACCAATGCCGAGATCGACGGCGAGCTCATGGAAAAGGTCGCGACCCCCGACGAGCCGGGGCGCAAGCTGCTCGCGCAGGCGGCCGAAGCCATGCGGCTGTCGGCGCGTGGCTATACACGCATGCTCCGCGTCGCGCGCACGGTCGCCGATCTGGCCGGTGCCGAAACCGTGGGGCGCATCCATGTGGCGGAGGCGCTGAGCTATCGGCGGCAGCCGCCGCGCGCGTGAAGCGTGTGGCTTCACCATCCCGGACCAAGTTCGCGGTGACGCGGAAAGGCCTGCAACCGGATCCTTCACGCCGCCGCGCGGCGTCAGTCCTCCACCATCTGCTCGACCCATTCGGGGACGAGCTGCGTCGCGGGGCCGTGGCGCGCCTCGGTGAACCAGTGGCTGCCCTGGCTCGGCTCCATGTTGAGCTCCAGCGTCATCGCGCCGGCCGCGCGCGCCTCGCGCACGAAGCCCGCGGCGGGATAGACCGCGCCCGACGTGCCGATGCTCACGAACAGGTCGGCGCGGTTGATGGCACGATAGATGTCCTCCATCCGGTACGGCATCTCGCCGAACCAGACGACGTCGGGGCGCAGCAACCCCGCGGCGCCGCATGCAGGGCAGGCAGGGCGGTCGATCAGCGGCCCGGTCCAGCGGCTGCGGACGTCGCATCCGGTGCACCAGGCGTTCAGATGCTCGCCGTGCATGTGAATGAGGCGCTTCGCCCCCGCGCGCTCGTGCAGGTCGTCGATATTCTGCGTGACGATCAGCAGTTCGCCCGGCCATTCGGCGTCGAGTCGTGCGAGCGCCGCGTGCGCGGCGTTGGGCGCCTTGGTCTGGATCGCCTCGCGCCGCATGTCGTAAAAGCGCAGCACCAGCTCGGGGTCGCGCGCAAAGGCTTCGGGGGTCGCGACATCCTCGACACGGTGCTGTTCCCACAGGCCGCCGGCGTCGCGAAACGTGTCGATGCCGCTTTCGGCCGACACGCCCGCGCCGGTCAGCACGACGATATTGCGGATATTGCTCATGGCGCCTCTCTACCTGCTCGCATCGCGCGAAGTCGAGATGCCTGTCCGGGTTCAATGTGCGTCCGGGATGGCTCGACTTGGCGCGCCCCGAGGCGCTAAGGGGGACGGGAAAGCGAGGGGATCATGACCAACATCGGCATCGTCGGCAGCCAGGGCCGGATGGGCATCGCGCTCGTCGCCGCGATTTCGGAAGCGGGGCAGCATCATCATGGCGTCGATAAGGGCGGCGATGTCGCGAAGCTTGCGGCGCGCTCGGACGTGCTCGTCGACTTCTCCTCGCCCGCCGCGCTCGAAGCGACACTCGACGCGTGCGTCGCGGCGAAGAAACCGATTGTGATCGGGACGACGGGACTCGAAGAGCGGCACCATTATCTGATCGATGATGCCGCGCGCGACATTGCGGTGCTCCAGACGGGCAACACCTCGCTCGGCGTCACGCTGCTCGCGCATCTGGTGCGCGAGGCGGCGGCGCGGCTCGATGCCGACTGGGATATCGAGATTCTCGAAATGCACCACGGCAACAAGGTCGATGCGCCGAGCGGCACCGCGCTGCTGCTGGGCGAGGCCGCTGCCGAAGGGCGCGGTATCGACCTTGCGAAATGCTCGGAACGCGGGCGCGATGGCGTCACCGGCGCGCGCGGCCACGGCAAGATCGGCTTCGCGAGTCTGCGCGGCGGCACTGTCGCGGGCGACCATGACGTGATCTTTGCCGGGCCGGAGGAAATGCTTACGCTCGCGCACCGCGCCGAAAACCGCATGATCTTTGCCCGCGGCGCGGTTCGCGCGGCGCTCTGGCTGATCCACCAAAAGGCGGGGCGCTACACGATGCCGCAGGTGCTCGGGCTCTGATTTTCCCGCGCGAAAGGGGGACGGCGCAAACCGCCCCCTCGCGTCGGGCGTAGCCTATTTGAACTTCATCTCGCGCAGCAGAAAGCTGCCCATGACGGTCCGGTATTTGGCGCGGTCGCCCGATTCGGCCGACAATTGCGCGTCGGTCCGTTTCATATAATCGCGATATGCCTGATTGCGCCGTTCGTCTTCGGCGCCGTCGGGCATGTTCGGGAAAGTGACCGACAGATAAAGGTCGGGCTCGCCGGGCCGCGAATTATAATTGCTGAACACGGCATAGCTGACGATCCAGCCTTGCGATTTCGCGAACTCCTGCGACTTGCGCCATTGGTCGGCAAGGAAATTTGCATATTGCAGCCCACCGCCGTCGGCGACGTCGATCATCGCGACCTCGACATAATTGCCCGGCGTGAAGGGGTAGTTCTGCGCTGCCGCCGGCGCCGAAATGGCGCACGACATCGCTGCGGCCGACAGGGCCGCCCTAAAAACATAGCTCATGGTCTGGTCCTCCAAAGGCCGGAACGAGAGCCCCCCTGGCCCTCTTGTCCGGTCGCCCCGGTGCCGAATCTTGCGTGCGGGAGTCGCAGCGCGACTCGCCATCAAGGTGGGGAGAGGCTAGGCCTCCTGCCGCCCGAGTCAAATCCCGGCCCGGGCCAGCAAGGACCGGGCCAGGGCGCACCATGAAGAAAGACGCTATTTTCGAATTCTACCGCCGTCTTGCGGAGCTCAACCCCAGCCCCGAAACCGAACTCGAATATGGCAATATCTACCAGCTGCTCGTCGCGGTGGTGCTTTCGGCGCAGGCGACCGACGTCGGGGTGAACAAGGCGACGCGGCGGCTGTTTCGGGAGGTCGAAACGCCGCAGGCGATGCTCGACCTCGGCGAAGCGGGGCTGAAGGAGCATATCAAGACGATCGGGCTGTTCAACGCGAAGGCAAAAAATGTCATCGCGCTGTCCGAAATCCTCGTCCGCGACCATGGCGGACAGGTTCCCGCCGACCGCGACACGCTCGTCGAACTCCCCGGCGTCGGGCGCAAGACCGCCAATGTCGTGATGAACTGCGCGTTCGGCGCCGAAACCTTCGCCGTCGATACGCACATCTTCCGCGTCGGCAACCGTACCGGCCTCGCCCCCGGCAAGACGCCGCTCGCGGTCGAAAAGCGGCTCGAAAAGGACACGCCCGCTCCGTTTAGAATCGGCGCGCATCACTGGTTGATCCTCCACGGCCGCTACATCTGCAAGGCGCGCACCCCCGAATGCTGGCGCTGCCCGGTGGCGGACCTCTGCCGCTATAAACCGAAGACGCCGGCGCCGAAGGCGAAGCGGGGGGCGTGAAGGTTTTCAGGCGTGCACTGACGGCTGGAGACTTGGGGGAGCCGCTGTCCAACAGCGCCCTCGTCACCCCGGATCAAGTCCGGGTGACGGACTTGAACGTTCGTCCAATATCCCCTTGCCCTTCGCAAAGCGCACGCCATAGTCCGCCGATGCGTACCATCACCGCCCCCCTCGCCCTCGCCGCCGCGCTGTTCGCCGCGGCGCCTGCTCACGCCCGGCCCGCCGATCCCGACGCGGCCAAGGCGATCCTCAAGGACAGTATCGCCATCCCCACCGTCGCGGGGCGCGGCAAGGTGCCCGAGCTTGCGGCCTATTATGCCGGGGTGCTGAAGGCGGCCGGCTTTGCCGACGCCGATATCGAAATCACGCCGATGGGCGAGACCGCGACGCTCGCCGTCACACTGCACGGGACGGGCAAGGACAAGCCAATCCTGCTGCTCGGCCATATGGACGTCGTCGAGGCGGACCCAAAGGACTGGACGCGCGACCCCTTCGTCGCGGTCGAGGAGGACGGCTATATTTTCGGGCGCGGGTCGGAGGACAACAAGTTCGACATCGCGATGATGGTCGCGACGCTCGCGCAGCTCAAAAAGGACGGCTTTCGGCCCAAACGCTCGATCGTCCTTTTGCTCACCGGCGACGAAGAGACCGAGATGGTGACGACGCGCGCGCTTGCGGCAAAGTATAAACATGCCGAAATGGCGCTCAACGGCGACGGCGGCGGCGGGCTGATCGGCGAGGACGGGCGGCCCAAATATTATGCGCTGCAGGCGGGCGAGAAAACCTATGCCGACTTCACGCTCGAAATCACCAACCCCGGCGGGCACAGTTCGCGCCCCACATATGACAATGCGATCGTCCGCCTGTCGAGCGCGCTCGCGAAGGTCGGCGCCTATCGCTTTGCGCCGCAGCAGAATGAACTGACGAAGGCAGGGCTGCCGATCGTCGCCGACCAGATCGGCGGCGCGATGGGCGACGCGCTCCGCAAATTTGCCGCCGACCCGGCCGACGCCGCGGCGATCGCCGCGATCCGTGCCGAGCCCGAATATGTCGGCCAGATCGGAACGACCTGCGTCCCGACCATGGTGAACGGCGGCCATGCCGAAAATGCGCTGCCGCAGCGCGCGACCGCGAACATCAACTGCCGCATCTTTCCGGGCGTTGCGGTCGAGGCGGTGCGCGCCGAGCTCGAACGCGTGATCGGCGACTCCGCGATCGCCGTAAAGACCGATCCCGACGCCAGCGCGAGCGACGCCTCACCGCTCCGCGCGGATGTCATGGCGGCGGTGCGCAAGGCGGTCCACGCACGCGCGCCGGGCCTGCCGATCATCCCGGCGATGAGCGCGGGGGCGACCGACAGCTATCATTTCCGGATGCATGGCGTCCCGAGCTACGGCGTTGCGGGGTTGTTTTCCAAGGCGAGCGACAGCTTTGCCCACGGCCTTAACGAACGCGTCCCCGTCGACGCCATCGCGCCCGCGCTTGCGCATTGGGACAGCCTGCTGCGCGATCTGTCGAAATAGCGCGGTCGCACCGGCTGCGTTCAGCCGAGGCTCGCAGCGGCAACCGCCGCGAGCGCGCTGGACAGCCGGGCGTCGCCTTCGCCGTCGATGCGGACCCATTGCAGCCCGCGCCGGTCGAGCTCGGCGATCGCGACGTCCATGAACCGGCGCCGCGCAAGCTCGCTGCCGAACAGCCGCGTCCCGTCGTCGCGCCACGGCAGGTCGAGGTCGGGGACGAGATAAAGGTCGGCGACATCGTCCCACGCATCGATTTCGGGAAGCCGCTCGCCGAGCAGCATGACCGCCCACGCCTGCGTCATCAGCGGATCGGTGTCGGACACCAGCCATCGGGGCTTCGCCGCCCGCGCCGCTTCGGTCGCGGCGATATGGCCGCGAAAAATGGTGAGGAGGTCGCCCGCGTCGAGGTTGGTTCCATGGGCTTCGCAATAGTCGCGGCCGAACTCGCCGACCACGACGCCGCCGAGCCGCGCGGCGAGGCGCGACGCGAGCGTCGACTTGCCGGTGCTTTCGGCACCGTGAAGACATATGTGGCGCGTCATGCCGCGACGGTGGCGGAACCCGCGGCGCGGCGCCACTGGATCAGCCCGTCGATCGACAGGCCGAGCAGGACGACATAGACCGCGCTCGTCGCATAAAGGCCGCGCGAGGCAAACAGCGGCACGGCGATCAGGTCGACGGCGATCCACAACCACCAGCTTTCGATCCGCCGCCGCGCGAGCAGCCATTGTGCGGTGATGCTGAACATCGCGATCGCGCCGTCGATCCACGGCGCCGCGGCATCGGTATAGCGGAACATCATATAGCTCCAGCCGAACCACGCGACGATCGTCGTCGACCCCCACGCCAGCCGCGCCTGCCGCGTCATCCAGCCGACGGGAATGCCGGCGTCGCTGCGCGCGCGCGTCCAGCTTGCCCAGCCATAGAGGTTGAGCGCGAAGAAAAAGCCCTGGAGCAGCATGTCGCTGTACAGCCGCGCCTCATAGAAGACGACGGCGTAAAGGCTTACGGCGACCAGCGCGATGGGGTAGTTCCAGATGCTGCGCAGCGCGACGAGTGCGACGTTGACGAGCACCAGCAGTGCGGCCAGCCACTCGATCGGGCTCATTCGGCCACGGCCTCCCGCGCGCGCGTCCACAATCCCTCGCGGCTGATCCGCCGCTGCGGCGGGCGGCGCAGCACCGACCAGCCGGCGCGCGCGACCCAGCCGAGCTTTTGCCACGCCGAGGTGCGCGCGCGATGGTCCCACGCATGGTCGCCGCGCCGCCGTACCTCGCGCGCGATATCGCCATAGATGCCGGTCGCGGCGAGCACCGCCCAGCGGCTGCGCGGCGACAGCTTTCGCGCGCCCCAGCGCGCCGACGCCTCATATTCCTCGGCCATTTCGGCGAGCCAGCGCGCCATTACCGAGAGGCGCGAACGAAAGGCGGGGTGCATATGCTGCCCCGGCGGGATGTCGAGCTCGACGAGCCAGTCGACGGGCAGGTAGCAGCGGTCGGCGGCGGCATCCTCGGCAACGTCGCGCGCGATGTTCGACAGCTGGAACGCGATGCCGAGGTCGCTCGCCCGGTCGAGCGTGCGCTCGTCGTCGGGGGCGACGCCCATCACCAGCGCCATCGCGACCCCGACCGCCCCCGCGACATGGTAGCAATAGCGCAGCAGGTCGGCCTCGCTGCGCGGGCGCCAGTCGTCGGCGTCAAGTTCGAACCCCGCAATGATATCGTCGATCACCGCGCGCGGAATTTCGACCTCGGTGAGCAACAGGCCGAGCGCGTCGAACGCCCGCTCGCCCGTCGGCTCGCCGCGCCAGGCGGCGTCGGTGAGCGCGCGGATGCGCGCGAGCGCGGCCTTCGCATCGTGCCTGGACTGCATCGCCCCGCCATGATCCTGCCCGTCGGTCAGATCGTCGGCGGCGCGGCACCAGGCATAGAGCAGCCACACGCGCTCGCGCGTCGTGCGCTCGAAAAGCTGGCTTGCGAGCGCAAAGCTCTTCGACCCCTGCGCGATGCTGTCATAGGCGAAACCGTGAAGCGCGTCCGCATCGTAGGGGGCGCCGGCCTCCATCAGAGATTTTCGGCCTTCATCGCGAAAATCGTCTGATGCGGTTCGTAACTCTTCATCTTGTCGAGCAGCTCGTCGAGCCCCGCATCGACGATCAGGATTCCCGCGTGCGCGGGACGGATGAAGCCGACATCGATCATCCGCCGGTTGAAGGCGATGAGGTCGTTGAAGAATCCCGCGGCGTTGAGCAGCCCGACCGGATTGCTGTGATAGCCGAGCTGCGCCCAGCTGATCGCCTCCCACAGCTCGTCCATCGTCCCGACCCCGCCCGGGATCGTCAGGAAGCCGTCGGACAGGTCGGTGAACATCTTCTTGCGCTCGTGCATCCCCGACACGACGTGCAATTCGGTGCAGCCGCGGTGCGCGACCTCGGCGCCGACGAGCGCGTCGGGGATGATCCCGATCACCTCGCCCCCCGCCGCGAGCGCCGCATCGGCGACCGCGCCCATCAGCCCGAGCCGCCCGCCGCCATAGACGACGCCGATGCCCCGCTCGGCAAGCGTGCGGCCGACATGGCGCGCGGTTTCGATGTAAATGGGATCTTCGGGGGTCGCGGACCCGCAATAGACGGCAAGACGATTCATAAACTTCCCTTACCCGTTCGATCGAACGGAACTATTTATCCAACATCAAACGCGCCGTCGCCTTCGCGCTGCCGACGACGCCGGGGATTCCCGCGCCCGGATGCGTCCCCGCGCCGACGAAGTAAAGATTGGAAATCGCATCGTCGCGATTGTGCGCGCGCAGCCAGGCGCTCTGCCACAGCACGGGCTCGAGGCTGAACGCGCTGCCGAGGTGCGCCGACAGGTCGCGGCCGAAATCGGCGGGCGTATAGTGAAAGCGCGTCACCAGATTGGCGCCGAGGCCGGGGAGCACGCGCCGCTCGACCTCCTCCAGAATCGCGTCGGCAAAGCGCTCGCCGAATGCGCCGTCCCAGTCCTTCTGCGCCTTGCCGAGGTGCGCGACGGGCGCGAGCGCATAAAAGCTCGCATGTCCGGGCGGCGCCATGCCGGGGTCGGTCGCGCTCGGATGGTGGAGGTAGAGCGAGAAATCGTCGGGAACCACGCCGCCCCGGTAGATGTCGTCGAGCAGCCCCTTGTAGCGCGGCCCGAACAGGATGCTGTGGTGCGCGATATCGGGATAATCGCCTTTCACCCCGAAATGGACGACGAACAGCGACGGCGACCAGCGCTTGCGCGCGAGGCGTTTCGCCGCCTTCGGCCCGCGGGCGTGTCCCGCCAGCAGGTCGCGATAGCTGTGCATCAGGTCGCCGTTGCACGCGACCATGTCGGCGTCGCCGCGCCAGCCGCTCGCGGTAACGACGCCGGTTGCGCGGTCGCCCTGCGTCTCGATCGCCGTCACCGCATCGCCGAGGCGCAGTGTGCCCCCGAGCCGTTCGAACAATCGCACCATCGCCGCGACGAGCGCATTGGTGCCGCCGCGCGCGAACCAGACGCCACCTTCCTTCTCGATCGTGTGGATGAGCGCATAGATGCTGCTCGTCGTCATCGGATTGCCGCCGACGAGGAGCGTGTGGAATGACAGCGCCTGCCGCAGCCTTTCGTCCTTCACATAGGAGGAGACGATCGAATAGACGCTGCGCCACGCCTGATATTTGGCGAGCGCGGGCGCGGCGCGGAGCATCGAGGCAAAGTCGAGAAAGGCGACCGCGCCGAGCTTCACATAGCCCTCCTCATACACCCCCTTCGAATAGGCGAGGAAGCGGCGATAGCCCTCGACATCGGCGGGGTTCAGCCGCGCGATTTCAGCGGCGAGCGCAGCCTCGTCGTTCGAATAGTCGAAGGTCGAACCGTCGGGCCAGTCGAGGCGGTAAAAGGGAGAGACGGGGACCAGCTCGACGTCGGCGGCGATGTCCTGCCCGCTCAGCGCCCAGAGTTCGGCAAGGCACGGCGGATCGGTGATCACCGTCGGCCCCGCGTCAAAGGTGAAGCCGTCGCGCTTCCAGTGATAGGCGCGCCCGCCCGGCTTGTCGCGCGCCTCGACGATCGTCGTCGCGATCCCCGCCGACTGGAGCCGGATCGCGAGCGCGAGTCCGCCGAATCCCGCGCCGATGACGATTGCCCGTTTTGTCACAGCCATTTCAGATCCTTGATGGCGCCAATGGCGCGCCCCACCGCGACGGGCGGCCTGCCCGAAAGCACGCGCACCATGTCGCGCCGCGTCGACGCCCCGGCATAGAAGCGCGCAATCAACGCGGGCGACAGGCGATAGAAGCGCTCGAAAATGCGATAGCGTTCGGCCGGATCGGCGGCGCGGAACAGCATCGCGGCGAGCAGGCGATAGAAACGCTGGCGCCGCCACGCCGCGGCGGCATCGGCGCGCAGCTTCGCCGCAAAATCGGGCCGGTCGACGAGCGTCGGCAGCGCCGCCGCCGTGCGCACCGCGTCGGGAAGCGAATAGCCGGTGGTCGCGTGAAAGCGCCCCGCGCGCACCCCGATCCGCGCAACCGCGTCCTCCGCAGGCCACAGCGCGGCGAAGTCGCCGCCCATCACCACGGGAAGCCAGCCGACCTCCTCGCGCGCCACCGCGTCGACCGCCCAGCCCTGCGCCGCGCAATAATCGGCGATGCGTTCGCGCACTGCCGCGACGTCGAGGTCGGCATCGTCGCAGTAATAGGTATCCTCGACAAAGACCGTCTCGGCATCGAAGGGCAGGCAATAGACGAAGCGATAACCGTCGATCTGTTCGACGCGCGCATCCATGACGATCGGGCGGTCGAGCCCGTGCCCGCCCTCGATACGCACCGCCTGCCCGACGAACTTCTGCCAGCCGCAGTCGATCGCACTGAGGTCGCCGACGCCGCGCGCGTCGATGACGTGGCGCGCCGTCAGCACGCCGCCATCGTCGAACCGCACGCGCCCCGGCGCCAGTTCGCACGCCAGTTTCGCGATCACCCGCTCGGCGGGCAGCGCCGCCGCAACCGCGCGCGCGAGTGCCTCGCTTTGGATGCTGTTGTACGGCATCGCAAGGCCGCGCCGATGGCCGGGAAAGGCGACGTCATAACCCTCCCACCGATGGCCGATCAGCGGCGCGACGAGCCAATGGTCGCCGGGCGCGACATCGCCGTCGAAAAAGGACCAGAGATGATTGCCGCCGACCGGCCCCGGCTCGACCAGCCGCACGTCGAGGTCGGGGCGCCGTCCGGCGAGCGCGAGCGCGGCGAGCCCGCCCGCAAGCCCGCCGCCGACGATGGCAATGTCACAGTCGGGCGTCGGGGCGGCGGTCATGCGTCAGCCCTAGCGGTGCGGCGGCGCGGGGGCTATTGCTTTTGCATGGACAGGCCCATTCCCGCGCGCCGCCCCGCATGAGCGCGGCGCTCGCCATCGCGCTCTCCGCGCTCGCGATGACCTTGATCGTCGGCGGGCGCTATTTGCTGTCGAGCGGCGCCTTCGCGCTCGCGACGCGCCTCCGCCACCCCGGCCTCTACCGCGGCCTCGAGCGCCAGATGCGCCGCGAGATCGGCTGGAGCCTTGCGAGCGCCGCCATCTATGGCGTGCCCGCCGGAATCGTCGCGTGGGGCTGGCAGGCGCACGGCTGGACGCGCATCTACACCGACGCGGGCGCCTGGCCGCTCTGGTATCTGCCCGTCAGCCTGCTTCTCTACCTCGCGGCGCACGACACATGGTTCTACTGGACGCACCGGCTGATGCACCGCCCGCGCTGGTTCCGGCTTGCCCATGCGGTGCATCACGACAGCCGCCCGCCGACCGCGTGGGCGGCGATGAGCTTTCACCCGGTCGAGGCGGTGACGGGCGCGGTCGTCATTCCCGCGCTCGTCTTCCTCATCCCGATCCACGTCGCGGTGCTCGGCCTCGTCCTCGCGATCATGACCGTGATGGGCGTCGGCAATCATATGGGGTGGGAAATGTTCCCGCGCGCGCTCGTTCATGGACGCGCGGGGCAATGGCTGATAACCGCAACGCATCACCAGCAGCATCATGCTGCCTATAAGGGCAATTATGGCCTCTATTTTCGTTTTTGGGACAGGCTTTGCGGTACCGATATCGGCCTTGGCGATTTTGCCGCTGCTCGCCGCGGCGGCGAGCCCGCCCCCGGTCGTTGAGGTCAGCGTCACCGGGCTGCGCAGCGTCAAGGGGCAGCTGCTCGTCTGCCTGACGACCAACCCGAAAGCCTTTCCCGATTGCAGCAAGGATGCGGCGTCGGTCCGCATGGCGGTGAAGTCCGCCAACGCGGCCGATTTCGAGATCGCGACCCCCGCGAAGGGCGTCTATGCAATCGCCGTCGTCCACGACGAAAACAGCAACGACCGGATGGACAAGGCCCTTTTCCTCCCGAAGGAAGGTTTCGGCTTTTCGCGCAATCCGGCGATCGTCGCGGGACCGCCGAGCTTCAAGGCGGCAAGCTTCGCGGTCGACGGCGACACGCGCGTCGCGATCAAGATGAAATATATGCTGTAGGCGGCACGATGGTCTGAGGTTTGAAAGAACCCGGCCTCCTTTACCCCCTCCCGCAAGCGGGAGGGGCAGCGAGGCTTGCCAGCTTGCTGGCTAGCCGCAGCGGGGTGGGTATTTCGCACCGCTGCTGGCCCACCCCCGACCCCTCCCGCTTGCGGGAGGGGAGATGAGCCCCCCAAGCCCGATTGTCGCGGCATCGCCGCACCGCTAAGAGTGCGGGCGTGACCGCGCTCCTCCCCCGCTTCGCCCAATTTGTCGACCGCTGGCCCAGCGCCATCGCGCTGATATTGGGCGCCGTTTCGGCAACGGGATTCGCGCCGCTCGGCCTGTGGCCGCTGACCCTCGCGGCGCTTGCCGGCTGGATGGCGATCGTCGCGCGCGCCGCCAGCGGCTGGCGCGCGCTCGGCGCCGGCTGGGCGTTCGGCGTCGGCCATTTCCTGATCGGACTCAACTGGATCGCGACCGCCTTCACCTATCAGGCGGCGATGCCCGCATGGCTCGGCTGGATTGCTGTGCTGCTGCTCGCGCTCTATCTGGCGGTATATCCTGCGCTGGCGGCGTGGGGCGCGTGGAGGATAGGCCGTTGGGGGCCGCCTGCGACGCGGCTTGCAACGCCATCCTTTATTCTGGCCTTCGCCGCGCTATGGACGCTCACCGAATGGTTGCGAAGCTGGGTGTTCACCGGATTTGCGTGGAATCCGCTCGGCGCGATCGCAATCGGCTTGGCCGAGCCCGCGCAATTTATCGGAACCTATGGCCTATCGGGTCTCGTGATGCTCGCGGCAGCGATCTATGTGCTGCCTCTTTTCCAACCACGCAACACCGCCCCTCCTCCGGACATCCCCGAACGCCAGCAGCTCTACTATCAGCTTGGAACTGGCGTTTTGATCGCTATTTTCATGGCCGCCGTCTATTTCAGCCCCTTCCCGACGTCGGAAGCACGTGTCGATGATGGCGAGGTGCCCATCACCCTCGTTCAACCCAATATCGGGCAGGCCGATAAATGGGAGGGCGACAAGGCCGACGCCAATTTCGCCAAGCTCGCGCGGCTGACCGCTCCCGAAAGCGACACGCCCCGTCTGATCCTGTGGCCCGAGGCCGCGATTCCCGATTATCTCGAATGGGGCTATCCCGCCGTCTATTACGACCGCTCGCCGCTCGAGGCGCGCGCTCGGCTCGTTCAGCTCATGAACCCCGGCGACGTCATGCTGCTCGGCGCGTTGAAGCTCGAACTCGACAAGAGCGGCGATGTGGTCGGCGCGCGCAATGCGGTGATGACCGTTCACGCCGACGGCACGCTCGGCCCGCGCTACGACAAGACGCACCTCGTCCCCTATGGCGAATATCTGCCGATGCGGCCGCTGCTGTCGGCGATCGGCCTGTCGCGGCTCGTGCCGGGCGACATCGACTTCTGGCCGGGGCCGGGACCGCGCACGTTCGACCTCGCGCGCTTCGGCCGGGTGGGCCTGCAAATCTGCTACGAGATCATATTTTCGGGGCAGGTGGTCGACCGCGCGAATCGCCCCGATTTCATCTTCAACCCGTCGAACGACGCCTGGTTCGGCGCGTGGGGGCCGCCGCAGCATCTGGCGCAGGCGCGGCTGCGCGCGATCGAGGAGGGGCTGCCCGTCGTCCGCTCGACCCCGACGGGGATCAGCGCGATCATCGACGCCGACGGGCGCATCGTCGACTCGATTCCGATGCACCGCGCGGGGCGCATCGACGCGATGCTGCCGCCGCCGCACGCGCCGACGCTGTTCGCGCGATATGGCAATGCGCTGCCCGTCGGATTCGCGCTGCTGCTGCTCGCGCTCGCCATTGCCATTCGCCGCCGCGGGCGCTAACAGCGCCGTCACATAAAGCTTCCTTTATATACGATTCAAAGAAGGCCCCCCTCCATGCGCAACAGCTTCCTCTTCACGTCCGAAAGCGTGTCCGAAGGTCATCCCGACAAGGTATCCGATCAGATCAGCGATTCGATCGTCGACCTGTTCCTGTCGAAGGACCCCGAGGCGCGCGTCGCGTGCGAGACGCTGACGACGACGCAGCTCGTCGTGCTGGCGGGCGAAATCCGTTGCAAGGGCGTCTATGAAGACGGCGCCTGGGCCCCCGGCGCGCTCGACGAGATCGAGGTGACGGTGCGCAACACGGTGAAGGAAATCGGATACGAGCAAGAGGGCTTCCACTGGAAGGACCTGACCTTCGAGAATAATCTGCACGGCCAGTCGGCGCATATCGCGCAGGGCGTCGACGAAGGCGAAAGCAAGGACGAGGGCGCGGGCGACCAGGGCATCATGTTCGGCTATGCGTCGGACGAAACCCCCGACCTGATGCCCGCGACGCTCGATTACAGCCACAAGATCCTCGAACGCATGGCCGCCGACCGCAAGTCGGGCGTCGCGCCCTTCCTCGAACCCGATGCGAAAAGCCAGGTCACGCTGCGCTATGCCAACGAGCGTCCGGTCGAGGCGACCGCGATCGTCGTGTCGACGCAGCATGCGCCCGGCTATTACTGGCACAATGGCGAAGGCGACGAGGCGAAATATCAGGAGCTGCGCAAATATGTGCTCGGCGTGATCGCCGACGTGCTGCCCGCCGAGCTGCTCACCGCGAACACCGTCTATCACATCAACCCCACGGGCCGCTTCGAGATCGGCGGGCCCGACGGCGACGCGGGGCTCACCGGCCGCAAGATCATCGTCGACACCTATGGCGGCGCGAGCCCTCACGGCGGCGGCGCGTTCAGCGGCAAGGACCCGACAAAGGTCGACCGTTCGGCGGCCTATGTCACCCGCTATCTTGCGAAGAATATCGTCGCCGCGGGGCTTGCGCGCCGCTGCACGATCCAGCTCAGCTACGCCATCGGCGTCGCCGAGCCGCTGTCGGTCTATGTCGACCTCCACGGCACCGCGGCGAACGGCGCGAGCGAGGCCGCGCTCGAACAGCTTCTGCCGCAGCTCGTGCGCCTGACGCCAAAGGGCATTCGCACGCATCTGGGGCTCAACAAGCCGATCTATCGCCAGACCGCCGCCTATGGCCATTTCGGCCGCCAGGCCGACGGCGACGCCTTCCCGTGGGAACGCACCGACCTCGTGGGCCAGCTCAAGGCCGCCTTTCCGGGCTGATCGGCGGCGATCGCCGCTTGCCTTCACCGCCCCGTTCTGACAGCAAGTCGCGGGAACGGGGGGATATATGGCAAGCATCTGGAAATCGGCGATCGCTCTGGGCGCGGCGCTCGCCGCCGCCGCTTCGCTGCCGCTGGCGGCGCAGGAAGAGGTGGTTGTCGAGGCCGGCAAGCCGTGGAACCATGCCCACAGCGGCATTTCGGTGCCCGCGACGATCGATGGCATCGCGCGCGGGCGCGTCACCCGTTTTGACCAACAGGATCTCGACGTCGCCGCCAGCTTTTTCCGCGGGTCGCCCCAGGAAGCGCTGACCGTTTATGTTTTTCGGAACACCAACGGCAATGCGTCCGTCTGGCTGTCGCAGGCGCAGGGGTCGATCGAGAACGGAAAGAGTTTCGGAACCCCGTCGCTCGCGATTGCGCCGGCGACCTTTGCTCCGACGGCGCAGAGCGGGGCGATTGGCGTCCACGCCGTCTATGCGCTGACGGGCACCGACTATCGAAGCGCCGGGGTCGCGATCTTTCCGGTCGGCGACTGGTACGTGAAAGTCAGGGCGAGTTCGACATCGCGTTCCCCCGCGGAAAATGCTGCATGGATGAAGCGGGTTATTGGAGCGCTCATCCTTCCGACGCTCTCCGCCGGAGCCGCCGCCACGCCCGTTATTCCTTGTTCGACGCCGCTCGGTGCGGCCAACAGCGCCGACAGCACGGCGATGCAAGGCGCTGGCATTTCCCAGCCCTCGGACCGGATCGTTGCCGCCCAATGGTGCCGCGAGACGCGGATGGAGGGGAACCGCGCGGTCTATCGTCCCGTCGGAACGACCGATCGCTATCTGTTCGCGATCGGCGACAATGGCAATGCGGTGACCGTTCGCGGCGAGGGCGGCTATTATTCCGGCAATTTCATCACCGCAGCCAAGTCGTTCGCCCTGCCACCGCAAACGGCGCTGCCGACGCCGCAACGCGTGCTCGAGCTGATGGCGGCGGACAAGGCAGTGGGTGTGTTCGACACCTGGCCCCCGCGACGCTGACGGCAACGCAACGCCCCTTGCCGCGCGCGCGTCCGCTCGGCTAGGGCGCGCGGCATGACCGCTTACAAATCCGGCGACCCGACGACGCTCAACCGCCTCTATGGCCGCGCCAAGGGCAAGCCCCTTCGCGCGGGCCAGCAGGATCTGGTCGACACGCTGCTGCCGCAGATCGCGGTGCCGGCCGACGGCGACGTCACGGCAGAGCGCCTGTTCGGCTATGATCGCCCGCTGCATTTCGAGATCGGCTTTGGCGGCGGCGAGCATATGGCGGCGCGCGCCGACATGCTCCCCGATCACGGCTTCATCGGCGCCGAACCCTTTATCAACGGCGTCGCGCAGGCGCTCGTCCATGTCGCGGGCGATCATGGCGCGCATCCCCCGCTCGGCAACGTCCGCATCCATCACGGCGACGCGCTCGAGGTGCTACGGCGCATCCCCGACGGCGCGCTGAGCTTCGCCTATCTGCTCCACCCCGACCCCTGGCCCAAGGCGCGCCATGCGAAGCGGCGGATGATGAACGACGGCCCGCTCGACCTGATCGCGGCCAAGCTCAAACCCGGCGGCGAATTCCGCTTCGGCACCGACCATCCGGTTTATCTGGCGCACGCGCTGATGGTGATGCGTCGCCGCCGCGACCAGTTCGAATGGCTCGCGCAGGACGCGCGCGATTTCCTCGTCCGCCCCGGCGGCTGGCCCGAAACGCGCTACGAGGCCAAAGCGCGCGCGCAGGGGCACGAGGTCTGGTATTTCCGCTACCGCCGCCGCTAGGCGCGCGCAACGCAAGCTTTGCGCTGTCGCGGTCCGTCATCAATATGGTGAAAGATGGATGCCCCGCGAGGATTCGAACCTCGATAGACGGAATCAGAATCCGTAGTCTTACCATTAGACGACGGGGCAGGAGGGGCGCGCAATATGATTGCTGACGGGCGCTGTCAAGGCTGCGTGGCTGCCGCACACAAGCGCGCTTGCGCGGTCGCGATTCGCCGCTAGCATCGCATCGATAAGATAAGCGCGCCGCGGGGTTGCGGCGGGCGCGCGCAGGAGTGGGCTATGCGTCACGTCGCAATCGTCGGGTCGGGCCCGGCGGGCTATTATACCGCCGAGGCATTACAGAAATCGGACGACATCGCCGTCGACGTGATCGACCGCCTGCCCGTTCCCTATGGGCTGATCCGCACGGGCGTCGCGCCCGACCATCAATCGATCAAGGCGGTTTCGCGCCGTTACGAGGGCGTCGCGCTGACCGACAATGTCCGCTTTGTCGGCAATGTCGCGGTCGGCAGCGATGTCGGCATCGACGAACTCACCACGCTCTACGACGCGGTCGTGCTCGCGACCGGCGCGCCCAACGACCGCCCGCTCGGCATTCCCGGCGCCGACCTCGACGGCGTGATCGGCAGCGCGGCCTTCGTCGGCTGGTACAACGGCCACCCCGATTTCGCCGCGCTCGACCCGCCGCTCGATTCGGCGGGGGTTGCGGTGATCGGCAACGGCAATGTCGCGCTCGACGTCGCGCGCATCCTGGCGAAGACCCCTGCCGAATTCGCGGGCAGCGACATCGTCGCGCACGCGCGCGACGCACTCGCGGCGAGCAATGTGCGGCAGATCCACATTCTCGGCCGTCGCGGACCGCACCAGATTGCGATGACGCCCAAGGAACTTGGCGAGCTTGGCCACCTCGAGCGCGCGGCGCCGCGCGTCGACCCCGCCGACCTGCCGCCCGAGGGCGACGATGCGCTGCTCGAACCCGGGATGCGCAAATCGGTGACGCACCTGCGCGATTTTGCCGCGAACCCGGTCGCGAAGCCGGTGACGGTCGACTTCGACTTTTTCGCGATGCCGGTGGCGTTGGAGGGAGAGGGGCGCGTCCAGCGCGTCATCGTCGAGCGCACCGAACTCGACGCCGACATGCGCAGCCACGGGACCGGGGAAACCTATGCGGTCGACGTCGGACTGGTGATCAGCTGCATCGGGTATCAGACGCCGCCGATCCCCGGCGTCCCCTATGAACATGGCCGCGGCCGTTTTGCGAGCGACGAGGGGCGCATCCTGCCCGGTCTTTACGCGGTCGGCTGGGCGCGGCGCGGGCCGACGGGGACGATCGGGACGAACAAGCCCGACGGCGCGCGGATCGCCGAAATGGTGGTCGCGGACATCGGCCGCGGCGCGGGCAAGCCGGGGCGCCCCGGGCTCGACACCTTGCTCGCGAGCCGCGGCGTCGTTCCCGTGACCTTTCGCGACTGGCGCCGGATCGAGGCGGCAGAGGTCGCGGCGGCGCTCGACGGCGCGCCGCGCGAGAAGTTCACCAGCGTCGAGGCGATGCTCGCCGCGATCGGGCGTTGAGGGCGCGCGTCCGTACCGCGCTGCGCTGGCTGCTCGCGCTTGGCTATGCCTATGCGGGCTATCGTCACCTCGCGACGCCTGCGCCCTTTCTGGCGATCATGCCGCCGTGGGTGCCAATGCCCGCATTCGTCGTCGCCGCGACCGGCATCGCCGAGCTTGCGGGCGCGCTGGGGCTGGCGATCCCGGCGACGCGCAAGGTCGCGGGCTGGGGCCTCGCGCTCTATGCGCTGTGCGTCTGGCCCGCGAATTTCCACCATGCGTTCGCCAACATGGCGATCGGCGGCGAGGCGCTCGGCTGGTGGTATCACGCCCCGCGCCTCGCGGCGCAGCCGCTCATCATCTGGTGGGCGCTATGGGCGAGCGGCGCGGTCGAATGGCCGTTCGGCGGCCCGCGCAGTCGCCTCGCCCCTCCTCCTTGATGGAGGAGGGTTTATGTCATTTCGCCGCAGGGGTTTCGATCGGCAGGGCGCCCTTGCGGTTCGCGGCATGGGCTTCGACCGCCTTGAGCACGCGCAGCATGTTGCCGCTCGCGATCTTTTCGAGTTCGGCCTGCGAATAGCCGCGCCGCGCGAGCTCGGTGAACAGCGCGGGATATTTCGACACATCCTCCAGTCCCTCGGGCAGCACGTCGACGCCGTCATAATCGCCCCCGATGCCGATATGGTCGACGCCGATGGTGCGGCGCAGATGGTCGATATGGTCGGCGACGCGCTGGGCGTTGGTGCGCGGCGCCGGATGCGCCGCGTCCCACGCCAGGAGCGCGGCGTCGGCGGCGGCCGGATCGCCCGGATGGAGCGCCTTGAGGCGCGCCTGCTCGGCGGTGCGCGTCAGCCCGTGCGCGCGCACCTCGGCGTCGACGAAGGGGGGGTAAAAGACGACCATGACGATCCCGCCATTCGCCTTGACGCGCGGCAGCACGCTGTCGGGGACGTTGCGCGGATGGTCGTTGACCGCGCGCACGCCCGAATGGCTGAACATCACCGGCGCCTTTGCCTCTTCGAGCGCGTCGAGCATCGTCGCCTCGCTGACGTGGCTGAGGTCGACGATCATCCCGATGCGGTTCATCTCGCGCACCAGCTGGCGCCCGAAATCGTTGAGCCCGTCGTGGACGGGCGCGTCGGTCGCGCTGTCGGCCCAGGGCGTGTTCTTCGAATGGGTGAGCGTCATGTAGCGCACCCCGAGCGCGTGCATCTGGCGCAGCACCGCGAGCGACGAGCCGATCGAATGGCCGCCCTCCATCCCCAGCATCCCCGCGACCTTTCCGGCCTTCATCGCGCGTTCGAGTTCGGCGGTGGTCGATGCGAGCGCGAGGTCGGCGGGATAGCGCGCCGCCATCCGCCGGATCACGTCGATCTGTTCGATCGTCTGCTGCACCGCCTTTGCCTCGTCGGTCGTCGCGGGCACCCACACCGACCAGAATTGCGCACCGACGCGCCCCGCGCGCAGCCGCGATATATCGGTGTGCATCGCGATCAGCGGCTTTTCGGCGTCGGGCTTGGCGGTGTCGGTCGTGTCGCGGAAATCGAAATCGTTGATCATATTGTGCGCATGGTCGCGCAGCGCCCACGGCGCGTCATTATGCCCGTCGAACACCGGCGCGCGGGCCAGCGCGGCGGCGGCCACGGCTTCGGGCGGTTGCTGCGCGGCGGCGGGGGTGGCGATCAGGGCGAGTGCGGCGAGGCCGGCGAGCAGGGGCGCTTTGGTCATGGCGCGCGACCTTAAGCGCTTGAGCGGACTGTGCAAGAGCGTGGCCAACCCTGCGACCGACAGGTCGCGCCATATTTTTCACACAAAGACATAAAGGCACAAAGAAGGAGCAAAAATGCAGCTGTCTTTGTGCCTTTATGTCTTTGTGTGCGATATTACGAAGCGCTTCCGGCGCGTCCGAACTTGACGCATACGTCAAGCACGCGCAGCATCGGCGTATGACAGCCTTCGACGACTGGCGCGCGCGTTCGCCTTATTATGACGAAACGCACGAAGCGCTCGCGCAGAGCGTCCGCCGCTTCGTCGCGCGCGAGGTCGCGCCGCACATCGACCGCTGGGAGGCGGAGGGCGAACTGCCGCGCGCGCTGCATAAAAAAGCGTCCGACGCGGGCATCCTCGGGCTGCGTTATCCCGAACAATATGGCGGCCACAGCGCCGGCTTCGACATTTTCCACGGGCTCGTCGTCACCGAAGAGCTGGCGGCGGTCGGCGCGGGCGGGCTTGGCGCGTCGCTGATGACGCACGGCATCGGGCTGCCGCCGATACTCGCGCTCGGCTCCGACGAACTCAAGCGCCGCGTCGCGCCGCCGGTGCTCGCGGGCGACCGGATCATCGCGCTCGGCATTACAGAGGCGGGCGGGGGCAGCGACGTCGCCAATCTCAGGACGACGGCGGTGCGCGACGGCGACGACTATATCGTCAACGGCGGCAAGATGTTCATCACCTCGGGAATGCGCGCCGACTGGCTGACCTGCGCGGTGCGCACCGGCGGGCCCGGCGCGGGCGGCATATCGCTGCTGCTGGTCGAGATGGACGCGCCGGGGGTCGAACGCACGCGGCTCGACAAGATGGGCTGGCGGTGCAGCGACACCGCCGCGATCCACTTCAGCGACGTCCGCGTCCCCGCCGCGAACCTCATCGGCGCCGAAAATGGCGGCTTCATCGGCATCATGCGCAATTTCAACAGCGAGCGGCTCGGCATGGCGATGGGCTGCTGCGCAATGGCGCGCGTCGCGATGGCCGAGGCGGCCGAATGGGCGCAACAGCGCGAAACCTTTGGAAAGCCGCTCGTCGGCCACCAGTCGATCCGCATCAAGCTCGCCGACATGGAACGCCAGATCGAAGCGACGCAGGCGTGGGTCGACCTGTGCGCGTGGCAGGTCAAAGAGGGCAAGGACCGCCCCGCCGATTTCGCGATGCTCAAGGTGCAGGCGACGCGCATGCTCGAACATGTCGCGCGCGAGGCCGCGCAGGTGCTGGGCGGCGCAAGCTATATCACCGGCAGCAAGGTCGAACGCATCTACCGCGAGGTCCGCGTTAATGCCATTGGAGGAGGCAGCGAGGAAATCATGCTCGACCTCGCGGGTCGGCAATTATTTGGAGGAAAAAGATGAACGAGATCGCTCGAAGCTGGCCCACCGAGGCCGAAACGCTCCTCGATGATCTCATCGACCTCCGCCGCGCCATCCACCGCGAGCCCGAACTCGGCCTCCAGAACCCGAAAACGCTCGCGAAGATCAAGGAGGCGCTCGCCGGCCTCCCGCTCGAATTTCGCGAGGGGCCGTCGACGACCGGCCTCGTCGCGATCCTGCGCGGCCCCGCGAACGGGCGCACCGTGCTGCTGCGCGGCGACATGGACGCGTTGCCGCTGGTCGAGGATACGGGACTCGACTTCACCTCCGAAACGCATGGCGCGATGCACGCCTGCGGGCACGACACGCATGTCGCGATGCTCGTCGGCGCGGCGAAGCTGCTGTGCGCGGCGCGCGACCGCCTGCCCGGCACGGTGATGTTCATGTTCCAGCCGGGCGAGGAAGGCCATCATGGCGCGCGCTTCATGCTCGAGGACGGGCTGATCGACCCGCTGCCCGACGCGGCGTTCGCGATCCACATCATGCCCAATGCGCCGCACGGGGTGATCGCCAGCCGCGCCGGCCCGCTGCTCGCCTCGTCGGACGTGCTCGGGGTGACGATCAAGGGCGCGGGCGGACATGCCTCGATGCCGCATGATGCGGTCGATCCGATTCCGGTCGCGTGCGAAATCGTCTCGGCGATCCAGACGATGGTGACGCGCAAGGTTTCGGTGTTCGACCCCGCGGTCGTCACCATCGCCAGGATCGCGGCGGGGACGACGAACAATATCATCCCCGAAAGCGCCGAGATGGAGGGGACGATCCGCACCCTGTCGCCCGAGCGCCGCGCGATGGTCGCGCGCGAGCTCCGGCGCCTCGCCCCCGCAATCGCCGAGGCGCACGGCTGCACCGCCGAGGTCGAGATAGAGGAAGGCTTTCCCGTCACCGTCTGCGACGCGCGCGCGGTCGCCTTTGGCCAGTCGGTTGTGGAGGAGACCTTCGGCGAGGCCGCGTGGCTGACGATGGACAACCCCGTGATGGGCGCCGAGGATTTCGCCTATGTCCTCGAAAAAGTCCCCGGCGCGATGTTCTGGCTCGGCGCGAGCCACGAGGGCAGCGACTGGCGCGCGTGCTGCGGCCTCCACTCGAACCGCATGGTCCTCGACGAAAAGGTGATGGCCCGCGGCGCCGCCCTCCACGCCGCGCTGGCCGAACGGTTTTTGAACGAGGGGTTTGGCACATGATCAACATCATCGGCGCGATCGTATCGGGCCTGATCATCGGCGCGCTGGCGCGTTTCTTTTATCCGGGCGCGGTCGAGATGGGGTGGATCGCGACGATTTTGCTGGGCATCGGTGGATCGCTACTCGCCGGACTGGCGACGACGCGCGGCGTACGCGGCGAATTTCACCGCGCAGGCTGCTTCGCCTCGGTCATCGGCGCGGTCGTGCTGATCTTCGTCGGGCGGCTGCTGGGGGTTGGAGATTAAGGAAGAATATCTCACACAAAGACACGAAGACACAAAGAAGGTCAGCGGGCCAAATTGCCGTTGGCGATGCGGCATACGCCTTCTTTGAATGTGGCGCCGCCGAAGTTCATCAGGAGGCCGAGCGGCAGGTCGAGAAGGCGGAGATAGGTCAGGACTTGCTTGCTATGGAGCGGCGAAAGCCGTTCGACGGACTTGAGTTCGATCAGCAGCTTGCCATTCAGTAACAAATCTGCGCGGAATCCCTCGGCGAGTTCGATGCCATCATAATGTATCGGAATCGGGCGCTGGCGTTCTACCAACAGCCCTCTTCGGGTTAGCTGATCCGCGAGTATCGCTTCGTAAACGGATTCGAGCAGGCCCGGCCCCAAGTCGCAGTGCAGTCGAAATCCACAATCAACAGCAAGTGTTGCGAGTGCTTCGGTCTCGGAGCTCATCCAAATCCTTCTTTGTGTCTTCGTGTCTTTGTGTGAGATAATTTCTTTTACGGCACCAGCACCGTATCGACCGGCTCCGCCAGCGTCTCGGGATAGTCGAGCGTGTAGTGCAATCCGCGGCTTTCCTTGCGGTGGAGCGCGCTCCGCACGATCAGCTCGGCGCACTGGAGCAGGTTCCTGAGTTCGATCAGGTCGGTGGTCACGCGGAAGTGGCCGTAATAATCCTCGACTTCGCCCGTCATCATCTTGATGCGGTGCTGCGCGCGCTCGAGCCGCTTGGTGGTGCGGACGATGCCGACATAGTTCCACATGAAGCGGCGGATCTCGGTCCAGTTCTGCTTGATCACCACCTCTTCGTCCGAATCGGTGACGCGGCTTTCGTCCCACGGCCGGATCGGCGGCGGCGCCTCGAGCGTGTCCCAGCGCGCGATAATGTCCTTCGCCGCCGCCTCGCCGAACACGAAACATTCGAGCAGGCTGTTCGACGCCAGGCGGTTCGCGCCGTGCAGGCCGCTCTCGCTCACCTCGCCCGCGGCATAAAGGCCGGGAAGGTCGGTGCGCCCGTCGAGGTCGATGAGCACGCCGCCGCACGTATAATGCTGCGCGGGCACCACCGGGATCGGCTGCTTGGTCATGTCGATGCCAAGGCCGAGCAGCTTGTCATAGATGTTCGGGAAATGCCCCGCGACGAAATCGGGGTCCTTGTGACTGATGTCGAGGTGGACATAGTCGAGCCCGAAACGCTTGATCTGGTCGTCGTTGGCGCGCGCGACGATGTCGCGCGGCGCGAGTTCGGCGCGCGGGTCATAGTCGGACATATAGCGATGCCCGGTCTCGGGGTGCCGCAAAATCCCGCCCTCGCCGCGCACCGCCTCGGTGATCAGGAAATTCTTGACGTCGAGGTTATAGAGGCAGGTGGGGTGGAACTGCATCATCTCCATGTTGGAAACGCGCGCACCCGCGCGCCACGCCATCGCGATGCCGTCGCCGGTCGCTCCTCTTGGGGCGGTGGAGAATTGATAGACGCGCCCCGCGCCCCCGCTCGCGAGGATCGTCGCGCGGCCGACATGCGCGTGGACCTGCCCGCTCGCCTCGTCGAGCGCATAGACGCCCCACACGCGCCCCGACCCCGAATAGCGTTCCTCGTGCCGCCCCGTGATCAGGTCGATGCACGCCTGCCCGGGGACCAGCGTGATGTTCGGATGCGCTTCGGCGGTCTTGAGCAGCGCCGCCTGCACCGCCCAGCCGGTCGCGTCGTCGACATGGACGATGCGGCGATGCGAATGGCCGCCCTCGCGCGTCAGGTGCAGCGCGCCTTCGTCCATGTTGAAGGGCACGCCCATCTCGACGAGCCGCGCGATCGCCTGCGGCGCATTCTCGACGACGAACTCGACCGTCTCGCGCCGGTTGAGCCCCGCGCCCGCGACCATCGTGTCGTCGATATGATTCTCGAACGTGTCGCCCGCGTCGAGCACCGCGGCGATGCCGCCCTGCGCCCAGGCGGTCGACCCGCCGGTGAGGTTGCCTTTCGCGAGCACCAGCACCTTGCAATGGTCGGCAAGGCTGATCGCGGCGGTGAGGCCAGCGGCGCCCGATCCGACGATGATGACATCGTGGGGAGAAGAGGTGCCGCCTTCACCCATTGGCCGCGCGCGTCAGGTTCAGGAACACATCCTCAAGGTCCGCTTCGCGCGTCGACACGTCGACGATGCCGTGCCCCATTGCATTGACCGCGGCGAGCACTTCGCCCGCGTTCATCCGGTCCTTGTTGTAATGGATGGCAAGCCCGCGTTCGCCCTCGCGCTCGATCTTGTCGAACGCCGGGTGCGTGGGCAGCGTGTCGATATCCTGGTCGAGCGTCACGACGACGATCTTCTCGCGCGCCATGTCGACCAGCTCGCGCGTCGGCTTGTTCGCGATCAGCCTGCCGTGGTTGATGATCGCGATCCGGTCGCACAGTTCCTCGGCCTCCTCCAGATAGTGCGTCGTCAGCACCACCGTGACGCCGCGATCGTTGAGGCTCTGCACAAATTCCCAAAGCTGCTGGCGCAGCTCGATATCGACCCCCGCGGTCGGCTCGTCGAGCACGATGATCGGCGGCGAATGCACCATCGCCTTCGCGACGAGCAGGCGGCGTTTCATCCCCCCCGACAAGGTGCGCGCATAGGCGTCGCGCTTGTCGCTCAGATGCACGGCGGCGAGCAGTTCGTCCGAAATCCGCTTCGCCTTGGGCACGCCATAAAGCCCCGCCTGATTCTCGAGCGTCTCGAACGGCGTGAAAAAGGGATCGAAGACGATCTCCTGCGGCACGATGCCGATCGAATATTTGGCGTTGCGCGGGTCGGCGTCGATGTCGAAGCCCCAGATGCTCGCGTGGCCGCCCGTCTTGTTGACCAGCCCCGCAAGGATGTTGATCAGCGTCGACTTGCCCGCGCCATTGGGGCCAAGCAGCCCGAAAATTTGCCCGCGCGGGACGTCGAAGCTGACGTTGTCGAGCGCCTGCTTGCCCCCCGCATAGATTTTGGAAACGGCGTCGATGCGGATGGCGGCTTCGGTCATGCCCGCTTCCATAGCCGCGCACCCGCCCGCGCGAAAGAGGGGGCGCGCGCAGCATTGTCTATGCGGCCGTAAACATATTTTGGGGCTGGGCTTGCCCGGTGGCCGCGCCGGGCTGAACATGCATGTGCAGACCCGATTGCGGCGATCACGCGGCCTTGCTATGGGCGCGGTCGATGACCCAGCCCGCACCCGAAACGATCCGCACGCCCAAGACCCGCATCGCCTGCGACGGCACCGGCGACGGGCTTGCCGACGCCGCGCTCGGCCATCCGCGCGTATGGCTGGAAATCGACCCCGACGACGGCTTCGTCGATTGCGGCTATTGCGACCGCCGTTTCATCCTGACCGGCGGCGTCGCCGACATATCGGCCTGAACGGCGCCGCGCGTCAGGCGGCGAACCGCTGGACCTGCGGCTATGCCGCAGCGTCGTCGCGCAGCAGCGCCGCGACCGCCTGTTCGACCATCGCCGCCGCCGCCTCGGCGCCGAAGCTTGCTTCGTCGAGCGAGAGTTCGAGCCACAGCCCGTCGACCAGCGCGGTGAGCATGATCGCCAGCCGCTCGGGCTCGCGCGCGCCGCACGCGGCGAGCAGCTCGGCCAGCCGCGCGCGATAGCCGGCGTAACTTGCGGCGTGGATTGCGGCCATGCGCGCGTCGCTGCGCGCGAGTGCCCAGAAGGCGGTCCACGCGCCGAGCAGTTCGGGGTCGGTCACCGGCGCGCGGAAGCTTGCGGTCAGATAGGCTGACAGGCGCGCGCGGGGGGCGTCGCCCGCGCCCGCGACCGCGGCGGCGAAAATCGCGTCCATCCGGTCGCTCGTCGCCTGATAGGTCGCCGCGATCAGCTCGTCGATCCCCGCGAAATAATGGCGCAGCAGCCCCGGCGACACCCCCGCGCGCGCGCAGATCGCACGCACATTGGTGCCCGCGAGCCCCACTTCGGCAAGGCACGCCGCCGCCGCCTCGATCAGCGCGGCGCGGCGCGCATCGGCGCTTTCGCGCGTAAAGGCTTGGCGGGCGGCTTCCATCTTGTTATACGTTTGTATAACAAGGAACCGGCCATGGCAACGCTACGCGACACTTTCGACAACATCGACCCCCTCGACGGCTGGTCGCTCCCCGCCTGGACCTACAGCGACCCCGAATTCCACGCGGTCGAGGTCGAGCGCATCTTCCGCCCGAGCTGGCAGGTCGTCTGCCACGACAGCGACATCCCCAACGCCGGAGACTGGCACAGCATCGACTATGTCGGCGAAAGCGTCATTGTCGTCCGCGGCACCGACGGTGCGGTGCGCGCCTTCACCAACGTCTGCCGCCACCGCGGCTCGCGTCTCGTCGACGGCACCGCGGGCTGCGCGAAAAAGCTGGTCTGCCCCTATCACGCCTGGACATACGAACTCGACGGCCGCCTGTCGGGCGTCCCCGACAGCGCGAGCTACCCGGCGCTCGACAAGGGAAAGGCGGGGCTCGTTCCGGTCGAAGCGGAGAGTTGGCGCGGCTTCTGGTTCGTCCGCCTCGACGACGATGGCGGCCCGTCGGTCGCGCAGATGATGGCGCCCTATGAGGCGATGGTCGAGCCCTATCGCTTCGAGGAGCTCGGCGCGCTCGGCCGCGTCACGCTGCGCCCGCGCGAGGTGAACTGGAAGAATGTCGGCGACAATTATTCGGACGGCCTCCACATCCCCGTCGCGCACCCCGGCCTCACGCGCCTGTTCGGCAAAAGCTATGGTGTCGAGGCCGAGGAACGCGTCGACCGCATGTGGGGCGACCTGATCGACCGGCCGTCGGCGAACTGGTCCGAACGCATGTACCAGCGCCTGCTGCCGTCCGTCCCGCATCTCCCCGCCGACAAGCAGCGCCACTGGCTCTATTTCAAGCTCTGGCCCAATGTCGCCTTCGACATTTATCCCGACCAGGTCGACTTCATGCAGTGGCTGCCGACCGGTCCGACGAGTTGCCTGATCCGCGAGATTTCATACGTCCTTCCCGATGAACGCCGCGAGATGAGGGCGGCACGCTATCTGAACTGGCGCATCAACCGCCAGGTCAATGCAGAGGACACCGCGCTGATCACCCGCGTTCAGCAGGGCATGGCGTCGAAAAGCTTTTCGATGGGTCCGCTCAGCGACAAGGAAGTCTGTCTCAAGCATTTCTGCGCGCGGATGCGCGACATCATTCCCGAAGCGCGACACGAACACGCGCCCGCGGCCGGTTGGAGCAAATAATGACCAAAGCTTATGACGCGCTGATCATCGGCGCCGGCCACAACGGCCTCGTCTGCGCCTTTTACCTCGCGCGCGCGGGGCTGAAGGTCCGCATCGTCGAGGCGCGCGATGTCGTCGGCGGTGCCGCGGTGACCGAGGAGTTCGCGCCGGGGTTCCGCAACTCGGTCGCGAGTTACACGGTCAGCCTGCTCCAGCCCAAGGTGATCGCCGACATGCGCCTCGCCGATCACGGCTACCGCGTGATCGAGCGGCCGATCAGCAATTTCCTTCCGCAGGAGGATGGCGGCTATCTGAAGCTCGGCGGTGGGCTCGAACGCACGCAGGCCGAGTTCCGCAAGTTCAGCGCGCGCGATGCCGAGGCGCTGCCCGCTTATTATGACGCGCTCGAAAATGTCGCCGAACTGCTTCGCGACCTCGCGCTAAAGGTTCCGCCGAATGTCGGCGAGGGGCTGCGTACGCTGATCGACGGCGCGCGGCAGGGACGCCGCTTCGCGGGGCTCAGCGTCGAGCAACAACGCGACGTGCTCGACCTCTTCACCAAGTCGGCGCGCGCCATGCTCGACAGTTGGTTCGAGAGCGAGGCGGTCAAGGCGGCTTTCGGCTTCGACGCGGTCGTCGGCAATTACGCGAGCCCCGACACGCCGGGCAGCGCCTATGTCCTGCTCCACCATGTCTTCGGCGAGGTGAACGGCAAGAAGGGCGCGTGGGGGCACAGCGTCGGCGGGATGGGCGCCATCACGCAGATCATGGCGAAGGTGTGCCGCGATGCCGGAGTCGAGATCAGCCTCGAAAGCCCGGTCGCGAAGGTGCTGGTCGACGGCGGCAAGGCTGTCGGCGTCAAGCTTGCCAGCGGCGAGGAGATCGCCGCCGCGCGCGTTGTCGCCAATGTCGGTCCGAAGCTGCTCTATGAGCGGATGATGGACGCCGCCGACCTCCCACCAGACTTTGCGCGGCGCATGAAGGGATTCAAGGCGGGCAGCGGGACCTTCCGCATGAATGTCGCGCTCAGCGAATTGCCGCGCTTCACCTGCCTGCCCGAACCCGGCGAGCATCACCAGTCGGGGATCATCATCGCGCCGACGCTCGACTATATGGACCGCGCCTTCCTCGACGCGAAGCGCGACGGCTGGTCGAAAGCGCCGATCGTCGAAATGCTGATCCCCTCGACGATCGACGACAGCCTGGCGCCCGAGGGGTGCCATGTCGCGAGCCTTTTCTGTCAGCAATTCGCACCCGAATTGCCCGACGGGCGCGACTGGGACGATGAGGAGGAAGCCGCGGCCGACACGATCATCGACACCGTCGAACGCTATGCCCCCGGCTTCCGCGCGAGCATCGTCGCGCAGACCCGCCTCAGCCCCAAGGGGCTGGAGCGCAAGTTCGGCCTCGTCGGCGGCGACATCATGCACGGGAATATGACGCTCGACCAGCTCTGGTCGGCGCGCCCCGTGCTCGGCCACGGCGGCTATCGCGGGCCGGTCAAGGGCCTCTATATGTGCGGCGCGGGCACGCACCCCGGCGGCGGCGTCACCGGTGGACCGGGGCATAACGCCGCCCAAGTCATCATCCGCGACCGGGGGCTATTCGCGCCCAAGTGGCGGTGAACCGAAGCCGATCGCTTGCGGCATCGAAGGGCGTGCTGCACGCTCTTGCCGCAAGCGTGCGATCAGCTCTGCGTCATCGATGTCACCCAGAAAGCGGCGCTGGCGGGCCACGACCGCAAAGTCGCCAAGCGTAAGCCCGCCCAACCGGTCAAGCGTATGGGGCGCGGCGCGGCCAAAGAAATGACCGAACGCCAGCCGCGCGCGCGCCGCGTCGAGCGGACGCATTTCGACCTTGAATACGAAACGCCGCGCCGAAGCCGGGTCAAGCTTTGCCGAATGGTTGGTCGCCGCTGCGAAAGGGAGCGGATGGCACTCCATCCACGTCAACAGCTCGTTGACTTGCGACACTTCCCAGCTCTGCGTTGAACCGCCGCGGTCCGCCAGCAGCGAATCGACCTCGTCGAAGAACAGCATCGCGCCTTGCCGCTTCGCTTTGGCAAAGGCGGCTGCGATCCGCTGCTCGGTCTCGCCGATCCATTTCGACATGAGATCGGACGCGCGCTTGACGTGCAGGGGGCGCCCGAGACGCCGAGCAAGGGCATGGACGGCCTCGCTCTTCCCGGTGCCTGGCGGGCCGGTCAACAAGAGCGAAAAGTCGCTTTCCTTGCCGCCGGCCAGCCGGTCGAACAGCAGCGGCAAGTCGGTATCGGCTGCCAGCAAGCGTTCGTCGAAAGCGCGCGGCGCATCGATGTCGACCTCCTGTCCGCGCATTGCGCTCAGCACCGATCCCGCGAAGCGATGGGCGCTCGTCGCTTCTCCAGCGAGCGCCGCTGCGCGAACCGCAACGCGAAAGAGTGACGCGGTTTCCGGAGCGTTGGCCGCGAGAACGCCAAGCGCGGGGTCGACCGCGACATTCTCTTCGGTGCTGACGCGCTCAAGCATTGCCGGACTGTGCGCCCGGCCCGGGAAATCCATCCGGATCGTCAAGCTGATGCGGCGCAGGATCGCCGGGTCGGCTTCGCCGATGGCGTTCGATGTCCAGATCACCGGGACGATATTGTCCTCCAGCAACCTGTTCACGAACAGCTTCGATCCCGCGCGGTCGCGAATTTGCCCGCCGGCGTCGATGCGCGCATTGCCGAGCATATCCTCCATCTCATCGAACAACAGCAGGGCGCCTCCCCGCTTCTCCAGCGTTCGCAGGGCGAGCCGCAGCGCCGCCACGCGATCACCGCGTGTCGGTTCTTCGCCGTCGTCGTCGGCCTCGCCAACAGCGTGAAGCGGTGCGCCCGCGCTAGCTGCGATCGTCCGCGCGAGTTCGGTCTTGCCGGTGCCGGACGGTCCGTGGATCAGGACATTGATTCCGCGCGCGCCGGATTCGAGCGCGCCGCGGAGCAGGGCGATTGCCAGTTCGGCGTCGCGCTTCTGCTCCGGAAAATCGGCGATCTGGTGCCGCGCCGGTTGGCGCGGGCCGAGCAGCCCCTCCAGCAGGTCGGCATGTTGTCCCGGCCGGGCGTCGAGCAACCGCTCGAACGCCCAGCGAAGGCCGAGTTGCGGCGTTCCGTCCTTTGCACCCCATCGCGCCACCAGGTCGAGGCGCACGACCTCTGCGCGGTGGATCGCGTGCGGCGCGATGCCGGTTACGGCGCTCGCGAGTGTCTCGATGTCGAGCTTTTCGTTCTCCACAAGCTGCCCCAGGCTTCGCGAGAGCGGAGCCCGGTCGAGCGCCGTTACAAACAAGAGCAAGGCGCGCTCCTCCGGCGGCAGCGCGAGCGCATCGGCAAGGCGGTTGGCCTGGATGAGGTTCAGATCCTCGCGTGCCGCCGGTAGCATTTCGGACGCGATCGGCGGGTCAGCGAGCAAGGTCGCGCGGTTCACCATCTTCGGGCTATCAAATCCAAGCGGCGTGGCGCGCGCGCGGACCCAGCCGAGCAAGGCTCGACCAGTTTTGCTTTGACCCGGATGTTCCGTGGCGATGGCGCGTGCCAGTGCGCGCGCCCAATGGCTGTCGTGCAACATGAATATCTGCCTGCGACCGGCGGACGCGCGGCGACCGTCGGAAAAGGGGGATGATGGTGGTTTGATAAATGCGGCAGCGCCCGTGGCGTGCCGCGTCAGGAATAACGCGCTACGACAGCGGGCGGATGCCGCAGGGTTTCAAGCCCTGATAAATTCGGCGATCCAACACTTTGCGTCTCCAAAAAAAGCCCGAGTCCGGGTGGTGGGCGCGGCCGATAGGCGATTTCACCTGAAGGCGCAAGTGCTCAGTGGGCAGGGGCCGGGCGCGCAGCGGTGTGGCGCGTCCACCAGTAAAGCGGCAGACCTGCCGCCATCAGCACGATGCTCAGCGCGCTCACTCCGATGCCAGCGCCCCACAGCGTCCATAGCGCATAGGTCAGGCCGATCAGCGCGACGGGGATGGCGACGCGCAAGCGTAGCGCCGCGCCAGCGCACGCGAGGTAGAGCCAGAGCGTCACCGATGTCGAGAGGATCGCCATGAAGGTGAACATCTCGCTCGTCGATTTATTCGCGTTGAGGATGACGCAGGCGGTGGCGATCATGCTCGACAGGAGCAGCGCCGTTGCGGGCGTGCCGTGGCGGTTCGTTCGCGCGAACCACGCCGGAAGCAAACCCTGCCGCGCGAGCGTTGCGGGAAGTTCGGCCTGAATCAGCGTCCAGCCGTTGAGCGTCCCGAGGGCGCTCACTGCGGCGAAGGCGGCGACGAGCAGTGCGGGTTCGCGCGCCCAATAGGTTTCGACGAAGAGCGAGAAGGGCGCGTCGGACTGGGCGACCGCGGCCGCAGGAAGCATCAGCGCGATCGCCGAACAGACGATCAGATAGAGGATGCCTGTCGCGAGCGTTCCGATCATCGTCGCGCGCGGGATGGTGACGCGTGGAGTGTCGACCTTGTCGGCGGCGACGCTCGCCGACTCGAACCCCAACAGCGCCCACAGCGTCAGGATTGCCGAGCCGCTGACCGCGGCGAAGGATAAGCCCTCGGCGGGAAATGGGGTGACTGCCACGGGCTCGGCGCGTCCAAACGTCACGGGGATCAGAATGATGACCGCGACCAGCGGGACGAGCTTGATCAGCAACGTCGCGAGTTGGAAGCGCCCCGCCGCGCGCGCGCCGCGCCAGTTGATCGCGGTGACCAGCCAGATCAGCGCAATCGTCGACAGCACGAGATGCTGGCCCAATGCGGGAACAAAGATGCTGAGGAAGCTGACCGACGCGACCGCAAGCGTGACGTTCGCGGTCCATACCGAAACCCAATAGGCCCAGCCGATCATGAAACTGGGAATGCGCCCAAAGGCACGCTCGACGAATCCCGTCGGCCCGCCTGCATCGGGGAAAGCGACGGTGAGCCGTGCGAGGACGAATGCCAACGCAAGTGCGCCGCCGATCGTGATTGCCCAGCCGGCAACGCCGTTCCAGCCAAAAGGGGCCAGACTGGCCGGGAGCAGGAACACGCCCGACCCGATCATATTGCCCATTACCAGCGCAATCGCCATCGCGAGGCCGAGCTTGCGCCCGGACCCCGCGACCGGCGAATTTGCGGTCAGCGGATCAGAAATCCTTCGATACCTTGATCCCGATCAGGCGTGGACGGATGATATTGTCGTAAAAGACGCCGCCGGTGTTGCTGCCGCCGAACGGATCGCCGCAGATCGACTCGCCGCACTGGACCGAGCTGTTGATCACGCCGTTGCTGTTGAACAAATTGGTCGCGAACAGCTCGCCGCTCCAGCTTTCGCCCTTGATGCCGACGCTGACGTCGGCGGTCGTATAGGCATCGAAATTGCCGACGATGCCATTTTCGAAGGTACGAAGATCCGAACGGCGCTGGCCGACATGGTTCACGGCGAATTGGACATGGGCGTCCATCGACCCGACGGGCCATTCATAGCGTGCGACGGCGTTGCCCTTGAACTTGGGCGTGACGGGGAGGCGCGTTCCGGCAGGCGCGAGTATGTCGTTCGTCTGCCCCGGCGGGTCGATCGAGCAGTCAAATTGCGGGTTCGCGATCACGCAAAAGTCACGCCGGATCGTCGCGTCATTATAGCTGCCGCCGAGGTTGAGCGAGAAGCCACCCTGGCGATAGCCGATGTCGATCTCGACCCCGCGAATCCGTGCAATGCCTGCGCTGCGGATTTCAGTGAGGCCGTTTTCGCCGAGGAAGGACAGCTGGATGTCGTTCCAATCCTCCTGATAGATCGCGCCGTTGAAGCGAACCGGGCCGAAGTTGGTTTTCCACCCGATCTCGTAATTGTCGAGCGTGTCGGGGCCATAGGGCGGCAGGGTGCCGCGCCGATTGATCCCGCCCGGACGGAAGCCGCGCGACCATGTCGCATAGACGAGCGCGTCGTCGTTGATCTTGTAGTTGAGGTTGAGTTTGTGGATGAAGTCGGTGTCTTTGGTCCGTTTGTCGAGGTTGGTGCACGGCGATCCGGGAACCTGCGCGGGACCGAAGCAGGCCGCTTCGCCCGTGCGGGGCGAAAAGCCGGCCGAATAGCCGAAGAAGCCGACGAGGCTGTTGTCGAACTTGTAGACGCGCCCGCCGCCGGTCAGCGTCAGCTGGTCGGTGATGTCGAAGCTGATTTCGCCGAACGCCGCATAGTCGCGGTCGATACGCAGCTGTTTTGTCAGCCAGATGTTGCTCGGCGTGCCGGTGACGGTGATCGAATCGGCAATATCGTCGATGATGTAATTTTGCTCGATATTGTGGGCCTGCCGCTGCCAGAAAAGCCCGCCGATGAAGCGGATGCGTGCGTCGGCGGGTGAGGCGATGCGGATCTCGCCGAAGCTGCGCTTATAGCGATCGACGCCCTGGATATATTGGTTCGGGCTGACGAGATCGTCGTTGTTGTCATAGAAATAGACGCCATAGCCGTAGAGCGCGTCATAGAAATAGGCATAGTCCGAATAATCGCTCTCGGTCGTTGTCTTGCGCCGCAAATGGCCGCCGGTCGCGGTCAGGTCCCAGTTGCCGATCTTGCCCTCGATCGTCAGCGCCGCCTGGATCCATTTATCCTTGCTGTCCTCGGGATTATACTGGACTGTCTGGAGCTTGCGCGTGACCGCGGTCGAACGTTCCTGTGCGAAACTGCCGTGCGCTTCCTGGACCTGTCCCATGATCGTCGGACGGATCGTCCAGTCGTCGTCGAGGTCGATGCCGAGCGCGAGACGCGCGCCATAGGTGTCGACGTCGTTGTAATTTTTCTCGACGAAGGCGGCATTGTCCTGCGTTGCCGCTGCCGTGCCCTGATCGGCCTCGAGCGAGGGATAGACGCGCGATCCGGCGATATTGTCGATATAGCCGCCATCGCGCCGGTACCAGCCGACGAGGCGCAGCGCCGCACGTTCGCCGAGCGGAGCGTTGATAAAGCCTTCGGCGACGCCGCCGATGTCGCCACGCGCGACGCTGTTGAGTTCGAGGCCGATCGAGCCATAGGTGCCGCTGGTGTCGGGCTTGTTGGTGACGAGCTTGATCGTCCCCGCCATCGAGCTTGCGCCGTAGAGCGTACCCTGCGGCCCGGCAAGCGCCTCAACGCGCTGCAAGTCATAGGTGTGAATGTCGAGCGCGCCCTGTATCGTCGTGATCGGCATTTCGTCGAGATAGGTGCCGACCGTCGGCAGCGACGCCGAGTGGTTGGCATTCTCGCCCGATGCGACGCCGCGGAAATAGACCTGGCTGAACCCCGGGGCGAGCGTCTGAACCGTCACCGACGGCAGGAATTTGACGACGTCCTGGAATTCCTTGACCTGCAGTTCGCTGAGCCGCTCGTTGCCGATCGCTGTGATGGCGAGCGGCACGTCCTGCAGATTTTCTTCGCGCTTCGATGCCGTAACGACGATGTCGTCGTCGCCGCGGCTGCTCGACTGCTGCGCCAGCGCGGTTCCGGACGTGCACAGGATCGTGCTGCCGAGCAATATCGTGCTGCTCTTGGCCAGCAATTTGGTGACGTTTCGCATGAGACCCCCTCAGATGACATCTATGTGACGAAGAATGACGCAGCGAAGCGCAAGCGCAAGCTTTGTTCGTCGCTACGCCTGACCATTGGTCGAAAAATTCGCCGCCTGTTGCCCAAAGGCAACGAAGTGCCGCGCGAACCGACCAGATTCAGCCGAAATTCGCGGGCGCGGAGGGGTAGGCGGCAAGAACCGGACCCAGGGCATCCTTGAGCGGGCCGAGCCACGCGTCATAGGGGCGCCATTGATCGACGCCGTCGCGATTGATCGGGCGGCGCACCTGCTCGCTCGATGCGGTGCGGACCGCGCGCGCGTTGGCGTGAAAGGAGAGGCACGCCTCCTCGTACGGCTGGTCGAGGAACGACAGGAGCGCGCGCACTTCGCCTTCCGGGTCGGCGAGCAATTCCTCGTGGATCACGCGATGGGTGCGGCCGGGCTGGACCGCGTCGATATGGGCCATGAGCCGCACATAGTCGCGGTAATAGGCGCCCATGTCGGACAGACGATAGCTGAACGCCTGCCCCTTGGCGAAATGCTGGCGAAAGTTCGACCAGCAGCAATCGAGCGGGTGTCGCCGCGCGTCGATGATGCGCGCATTGGGCAGGATCAGGCGGATGAGCGGGACGTAGAGCCAATTGTTCGGAAGCTTGTCGATATAGAATGGTTTGCCGGTCTTGCGCTGGACCGCGGTGGCCCGAAGAAAACTCGCCCCGAGTTCGGCGATTTTTTCGCGCGGCGCGGCGGCGAGTGCTTCGACCCAGCGGCGGCCCTCGTCGTGCGTCGCGCGGCCGAGACCGAGCGCGAGCGCAGGGATGTCGGGAAGCTCCATCGTCCCCTCGATTGCCGAATGGCTCGCCATAATTTGTTCGACGAGCGTCGATCCGGCGCGTGGCATGCCGAGGATGAAGACAGGGTCGGGCGCCGGATCGCCCCAGTCGGTACGCTCGGCAAAGAAACCGGACGTGAAGGTGGCGATGGCGGCGTCGACGATCGCGCGCGTTTCGTCGGCGCGATAGTCGAGTTGTGCCGCGCGGATCGCATTGCCGGCCGCATAGTGGCGAAAGGCGGCGTCATGTTCTTCGGCATCGTCATAGGCTTTGCCGAGCGCGAAATGGAGGTGCAACCGGTCGTCGTCGCGCGCACCGCCGCCGTCTTCGGCGTCGCGTTCGGCTGCGATAAGGGCGGCTTCCATCGCGGCGCGGTCGGCGGGATCGAAGCGGATTGTCTTCAGATTGGCGAGGCTCCACCAGATTTCGCCGAGCCCTGGATCATTCGCAATGGCTCGACGATAGGCGGCAATGCTGTCGTCCTGCCGCCCGACGGTCTTGAGCATATGGCCATAGCTCATCCACAGCTTTGCATGTTCGGGGAAGCGCTCGGTCAATTGTCCGTACAGCGCAATGGCTTCGTCATAACCGCCGATGCGGCCAAGCGCCGCGGCCTTCAGATTGGCGTGCGCGGGGTTGTCGGGATCGTCGCCGATCACGGCATCGAGCGCCGCGACAGCGTCGGCGTAGCGGTTCTGCTTGTAATAGACGGTCGCCAGATTCGCGCGCGCGGCGCCGAAACCGGGCGCGAGTTCAAGTGCGCGGCCGAGCAGCTTTTCGGCATCGCCATAGCGGCCGATGCGCCCCGCCACTTCGGCGAGCATGCGGATCGCGGCGACGTCGGTCGCGTCCTCCTTCAGGCGCGCGCGCAGCGCTGCCTCGGCGTCGGGAAGCCGGTTTTCGGAAAGCGCGAGCGCCGCATCGACCATGGCCCCGTCATGGATCGTCGCACCGACCGCGGCGAGCGAGGCATCCTGCGCCTCTGTCTCGCGCCCCAGCGCGCGTAGCGCGTGCGCGGCGATCCGGTGCGCCGCCGCCGAGGTCGGCACAATGTCGAGAATGGCACGCGCTTGCGCCAACGCCGCGACCGGATCGCCGTTCAGCAACTGTCGGGCGTTGGCGAGCGCCTGGTCATGGGTGACGGTGGCCACGCCGCGCTCAGCCCTTGGCCCGCGCCTTTGCGACCGCCTGTCGCAGCGCGTCATATCCGACCTGCCCCTGGAACATTTCGTCGCCGATGACCCAGCTTGGCGTTGCGTTGAGCCGGAGCTGCGTCGCGATGGCGAGATTGCTGTCGAGTTCGCGCTGGAACAGCGCTTCGTTCGCGGTGGCATCGGCGCTGCCGTCGGTGACGACGCCGGCTTTTTCCGCCGCCGCCGCAATTGCAGCGGGCTCGAGCGAGCTTGCTGCGAACATCGCATGGTGGAAGGCGTCATATTTGCCCTGCCGCGCCGCCGCCAGCGCCATCAGTGCGGCGTCGCGGCTCTGCGGCGCGATGATCGGCAACTCGCGGAACACGACCTTGAGCCGCTTGTCCTCGCGCAGCAGCCGGTCGATATCGGGAACGCTTGCGCGGCAGAAGCCGCAGGCATAGTCGGTGAACACGACCATCGTGACGTCGCCGTCGGCATTGCCCGCCCAGGCACCGGCATAGGGTTTTTCGAGCGCGGGACGGATCGAATCGATCGCCTGCGCTATCTCGCGGTCGCGCTGCGCCTCGAGCGCTTCGGGGATGATCTGCGGATTGGCGCGGATATAGTCGACGACAACCGCCTCGACCTCCGCCTTGTTCATTCCGCCGCCGAAACGGCCGCCGAGCCAGAATGTCGCGGCAAGTAGCGCGACAGTCCCTGCGGCCAATGCCCAGAGCGGCATGGGAAAAGCGGTGTGCCCCTCGCGCCCGCGCGGTGGGGGGCGGTCCGGCGGGCTGCGATCGTCCGGCGCCGATGCCGATATGGACGGAGCCGCGGACGCCTCGGCCGCTTTGGCACGGGGCGTCGGCGTCGGTGCCAGCGGCAGATCGGGCTCGCCCGCGAACAGCGGCAGGTCGGGGGCGCTTGCCTTCGTCGCGGCCGTCTTTGCGGCCTTTTCTTCGCGCGCGAGCAATTGTTCGAGCCCCGATAGTGGCGGACCGTCGGGCTCGCTCCGCGGGGCAGGGCGCATCCGAGCCGCCGCCTCGCCCAGACCTTCCTTGCCCGACCGCGCGACCTCGCCGATACCCGTGCGTGCCCTTTCCGCCGCCTGCCCCACACCGCGGCCCATCGCCGCCGACGCCTGCGTG
>Ga0208794_1000175_pt1 | contig 53795 bp, 47 predicted proteins | sample 32_taG_FD_184106 | JGI IMG/M metagenome (GOLD analysis project Ga0208794, IMG submission 184106) | Marine viral communities from the Gulf of Mexico - 32_GoM_OMZ_CsCl metaG (SPAdes) (version 2) | ecosystem: Environmental > Aquatic > Marine > Oceanic | place: Atlantic Ocean: Gulf of Mexico... | reverse complement strand
AAGCATGTTGCCTAAAAGTTCAACTGGATTGGATAGCGCGGTAAATTTATCTGCCATATCATCTAAGAGTTCACCCATATCAGCGCCTCCAGTTAAAACTGCGGCGATGGATCCTCCCAAGCCCTGATCTCTCCATTCGGCATTTAATCTAAGTGTGCTTCTAAATAAATCATCAAAGCCATCTGATAGTCTTATAGTACTATTCGTTAATTCTGCTTGTCTCTCAATATTTTCTGCAACACGCTGCTCGTGTTCTTGCAAAGCTTGCATATTATCTATTATAGAATCGCGACCTTGGTCACGAAGAGCAGTAAGTCTTGCCAGTTCTTCTTGCTCCTGTCGGCTTAATTCAATACCCTGGCTCTGACGATCTTGCAACTCTTGCATTTGTCGCACAACTTCATTATATGCTTTCTCTGCTCTCTCTGTTGCATCCGTAATATTATTAGTTTCAGCTAATAATTGTGCCATCTGAGCTGCAGCTTCTCTAGAGCTTGCAGCTTGTTGGTCTAGAAGTTGAAGTTGTGCCTGGGCGGTTCTAGTTTCTTCGCCTCGCGCTTCGTTGACAGCTCGAATTATATCTAGCTCTCGCTGCCTAGTTTGATTTAGATTATCGATTGCATCATTTAATCTTTGAATTTCTTCTGGTGTTGGCATTCAAATTGTTTTCCTTATTTAAATGGCCATTTTATGCCAGTTTCTTTTTCAAAACCCTTGACAGCGTTAGCCAACAAATATTTATTCTTTTGTGTACGAGGATCATCTAAGCCATACTTTAAATAAGCAGACATATATTTTCTTTCATTTGATAATGTTTTAATAAAACTATCAAGCTCTCTTCTGTTGCCCTTAACTTTTAAAGGAATTGAAAAGCCTCCAAACATAGCCTGCAAGATATATTTTATTTGTGCACCCATACTTGCATATGTTGCTGCTTCGCTTAATGTCTTGTATTCGTTTAAATCAATTATGATTTCTTTCATCGGCTAATCCTCAACGTAGTATAGTAATTAGTTTTTTATGATAAAAAGCTTTTATTCTAAATATTGTAGGATTATCTACGCTTTCTAGCATTCTCATAATGCTCTTTTTCTTCATCAAACTGGCGTTTTAGTCTTTTTATAAACCACACCCTTAAACCAACCGGAAGACTATAGGCTTCAATAAGACTTATCTTTCCGTGATAGACAAGAGAGAATAATTGTTCATACATAGCTTCAGAATAATCAAGATCTAGGCCAAAAAAACTCCGCAGAAAGCGGCACCTCCATGTCAGAAGAATAGTCACAATTTTGACATTCAAAATATTGTTTCATATCAACATTTGGCACCAATTCAGCATATTTTTCTCTTAAATATTTTGAATCTCTTGCAGGCATAACTTCTAAGAATTGATTAATTTTGCTTCTTTCCTCTACGTTATTAAGAGAAACAACAAACTTATTGAAGCTTTCCAATAGTGTTAGGTTTTGAGCTTTTTTACTCTTTGATTGAGTTTCGTCATGACCATTCAAAAGCCTTGTCTCGACTCTAATACCGCTCTTTGGCAATGTAATTATAAAGTTACCACGTTCATTTTGCTCAACACCCTCTGGGAGCTGCAAAGTAGTTCCTTCGCCATCGAACTCTTCTAGTTCAAACTCATAATTTTGTCTTGTTCCGCATTCAGGACAAGCTACGTTTGTTTTATATTCCTGACCATATGCAGAAATACGAGCATTGATAACAATCGCATTCTTATCTCCAACAAATAAATCTTTGACATTGATTCTTTTGTCAACCAACAAGCTTTGAATCATTTTATCTAATGCAACACCTTTTTTAATTAAAGAGCGATTTGTTAAAATATCCTCTTCTTTTGCTGTCATCATTTTGATTTCAATTGAGCTTTTGTTGTGAAGCGGATGTCCTGTAGGATAGAACATACCTTTTGTAGGCAAATCTACATATTCAGTTGGCTGAATAAAGTTTAGTAAATCGCCACTTTCCGCACTAACGGTGTTTTCAACACCAGGAGAAACAGGGGGTGCAACGGATGCAGCTACTGCGGGAGCAGCATGCCGTGCACTATTATTTCTGGTTTCCATTTTTACCTCTTGTTTTTAATTAATTATATAGCTTGGCTTGGATTGATCATCCATCATCCAATGAGCTAGCAAACGTAGCTGATACGCCATCTGCAGCTGCAGGAGCCCAACCATCGGCCTGGCCACCTGCCTTCGTCATATATGCATAATCGTAAATTAAATCAAATTTAACCTCAACCATACCATCTTGCTCATAGGATAGCTCGCCACCAAAGTCAATGGTGCCGCCCATAAATGCATTATGAAGTTCCCATTCATCAATAACATCTGCCTCTGCAAAAGCAGCGGTATTGCCTCCAATTCCCCCCACAGGCAAAGGACGACCGGTTTGAGTGATTGTCACTTTGTCAAATGGAGAAGTAGCTTGAGCCTTTGTAATATTAGTTGATGCAGAGTCCAGATCTTCAGGCCATGTATAGCCAGCTTGTCTTAGTACTCCAAGGAATGTGGCCTGCATATCAGGCTGAACCATATCGACAAGACTAACTGAAATTGGCTGCCAGATCACACGATTTGGATAATTAAACGTATGATTTAAAAATTTATGTGGAGTTGAATCAAGCTGAGCTTTCGGCTTTGAAACAGTTTTGCACGCAAATGTTGGGCCATCGCCCATTTGTCCGAACCTAATAAAGAACCTAAATTGTCTCTTAGGCTCGGTCATCGCTGTATTCCAAAAAGTTGGTGTTGGCATTTTTAGTTAGTCTCCTGTAGTAGTTTATACTAATATATAGTTATTTGTTAAATTAATCTTCGAAAGAAGCACCTGTGGACGTAATGAAAAAGTCCAGTGCAATAAACTCAATTGCTCTTGCAGGCTTCAAGTAAATCTTAGCATACAAGATGTTTCTATCAATTAGATCTGGAGTAGTTGTCTTCTCGTCGAGAACAACTTTGTAATCCGTAAGACCAAAACGAGTCTTGACATCGTTAAGGAACGGATCAACTTGACCTCTAAATCTAGCCCAGGTAGCTGGAATGTTCTGGTCAAACAAGATATTGTTTGCAATGATAGAAATCTTCTTCTTAAGGTGAATAAGAAGTCTTCTGACATTAATTCTGTCAAGCGCTGAAGCTTCTACCTGCAGTGTCTTCTGACCAAAGATTACAATACCTTCTGATGGGAAGGAAGCAATCGGGTTAATTCTGCTATCGTATAGGCGATCGCGATCTTTTGAAGTAAGCTTCTTGCGAACGTTAACAATAGATAGTCCTGCAGCGCCATTTGTAAGGCCGCCTCGGTTAAATCCTGCCGGGGCAAACCAAAGTTCACTTCTTGCAGCGCTTGAGCCGATTGTTCCCAATGCTGGAACAGAAGGAGGAAGCCAAATAAGCTGTCCTGATCTGGCATCTCTTGACTGTACCCAAGGGAAGAATGCAGCTCCGTAGCTTGAATTTAAGTCGCGGGTTCTCCAGGTAGTTAATGCAGCATCAACATCTGGCATTTCTGGGTAACTATTCGAGGATCCCTCATGACGAGGCTGATAGTCGTCTTGAATATCAATAACAGCAAGAGCATCTGCTCTTTCTTCACAAAGATCAACTAGCTCATCAGTAAGTGCCTCATTTGTAATGCCAGGCATTGCAGCTAAGTTAAAGTCAACATACTCTGGATCCTTAACAGTGTTGAGGGCGCGCTGAATTGAATGTACAGCGTAGTTTTGTGTTTCGCTGGCGTCGGTATATTTAGCACTATCGACGTTCGTACCTCCAAGAAGAGTATTTCTAAACGGATTTAACTCTCTAATATCTAATCCATCAAACCCTCCGTAAAGAACGGTTGTGAATTTGCTAATTCCCTGAACATTGACTAGGTTTGCAGCGCCACTGGCAGCTGTCCAGCTTCGTGTCGTAAGAGATCCTACATTTCTAGAGCCAGACGCATAAGACCAATTTCCAGTGCCATCGCCAGAACTATTGCGTACATTATCTAATGTAAACACGTACTGATAATCTGTGAGGGCGCTGGTTTCATCTAATCCAGTTGGTAGGATACGATTTAAATCAACAATGTCAGTAGCAGTTAACTTGCCACCAACGCTTGACTGCAGATCAGTACCAAAATAAGCATTTGTCTGAGAATTGGCAGTTGTTGAATCCGATGCACTTGCGATCAAGGGAATTGATGGGAACTCACAATGCAGTACTGCAATTGATGAAGTCAAGCCCATACCCAAGTTCATTACCACAGTAGTATTGCTGGCTGTGTAATTAGCATTGTTAGTCTGATTTGGCATATTATTTGGCTTAACAAATACATTTGAGCCATCAATTGAGCCAGTGATTATCTCCGCGCCGTCGACGGGTGTGCCGCGGCGAGTAATTTCAAATGTATTAAACTTGGGAGGCCCAACAACACCAAACGGCATCAATGAAGGTAATGCAGTGCCATCAGAAACTTCTGGTGATACTTCAACTCTAATAAATTTAGATTTGTTATCATAATCACCTCTCTCTTCTGTTCTTAGTGTCACAGCGTTATACTCTGTGTACTTATCACCAATAACAGCACCAATGTATTTAGTAGAAGCAGGATTTAGATTCAATCCAGTGAAAGTTTCATAAACAACTTTGGAGCGATCAGTGTCACTAAGTTTTCTAACTTCTAGTGTGAAAGTCGGATAAGGATTTGAAGCTTGTTCTACCGCAGAAGGGAAACGCAGATCTCTAATAGAAATCTTGATTTCTGCTTGTGTTTGTTCGCCTGTACCCTGAAGAGCATGAATCTTAAATAGATTTGTTGTGCTCGTCAAAGGATTAAAGCTGCCTGACTCTCCGATATCTTGTGAGAAAAACCATCCAGTTTTTGCCGTTTGAGGCCCACCATCGTCGTCAGCTAAGCCAGCAAAATTTCCACCTGATGCCGTAGTACCATCTGCTGTAGCTAACTCCAACATCATACCAAGATATCCCCCATCACTGCTAAGTTTTGAAACAGCTGTCTCGAATGTTTGACCTAGCACGTATTCTTTCAGCATTGGAGAGTTAGAAGGATACAGATTTGTATTCAATCTTGTAGGATCTGTGTTGAAAACGTTTCTAATGTAATTTACATCATTTCTGGTAAAGTTGAAAGCTTTTGTTTCAACGGTGCCATTATTATCAATTTTAACAATAAAGTCTTTCTTGGTTCCGATGCCCTTTAGCAGCGCTGCGTTTGTATCAACAGATCCTGTAGCTGCGGAGGCTCCGTCAGCAGGATGGCCAGATAGCGTAATCTTGACATCTTCATTTGCATACCAGATGGCTGCTAAAGTACCGGTTACTGTAATATCAGCTCCGGAGGCTGTAGGGAATATAAACAAGCCATAGGCGCCTCCGCCGGATGCAGTATTCATTGCAGGAACTTTCCAGCCATTTGAGCCAGCATCATCGCCAGTGACACTAGGATGCTGGGCACCCAAGAGGCGCATATATGTTACTGGCTGATTATTTGCTAAGTAAGCCTCAGCTGCATATGTGCCATACATAGGAGTTGATCTCGCAGGATTTCTCCAAGCATCTTTACCGGCTCCTGCTCCAGGAACTGGTGTACCGAACAATTGCGTGAACTCATCAAATGATGTAACACGTGATGGTTGAAATGCTGGTCCTTTTTTTGCGCGTCCAATAACTAGTGGACCACGCTGTCCCAAATCATTATTTGGAATTTGTGATTGGTCGACCTCGGTGAGAAACACACCGGGTGAAATAAAACGAAACTTATCTGCGGGCATTTATTAATCTCCTATGAATTTGTAGTAGTAGATTGCTATAAAGTAAATAGTAAAGAAATTTTCGAAAAGAATTAATCTCTGTAAAAACCATCATCGTCAAAAGGATTCTTAGAATCAAAGATAACTCTTTCTCTTCCAATTTTAACTTCAACAGCGTTTTGTCTCTTAATTATCTTAGGCAAGTTCTCGTTTTTATCTGACCCTATTGTATACGCGAAGACCTTTGTTGTTATTTTTGTTTTATACAATCTTTGGTTTTCTTGCAGGGCGCTGATGTTATTGTCAACAGAGAAGTTTGGATCGACAAATGCTTCATAGACGTGGCTATTTCTTTCCATAACAAAATAGTTGCTTGGATTCGTACCATCCACAATAGCATTGACCATTTCATTCATTTGCTGTTGATACTCTGCGAATAGCGTTATCTCGTAAGACATATCGACATATATCGGATATGGAACCGTTATCGTCTCATAGACAACTTTTTTATTTTTTCGTTTTTGGTTTGGATCAGGCGGAGTAAGGTTGCTTTTCCTATAAGCATCAGCTGTTGCAAATTTGTTTGTTTCATCTTGATTTATTCTTCGCGAAATAGTTAGCTGACCCTGGCTCATACTTCTTACACGGTCTAGAGCTGCATAGTATTTGCCTCTCTTTGACCTATCTTTGTTTATGCCCTGCCTTTCAACTGTTATCAGAGGATAGATAACCATTCCATTGTTGTCGCGTAGATCTCTAAACTTTCTTGCATAAGATCTTTCTGGTGTAACCCAAAACAGTGGAACCTTCTTAAATCCCTCATTGGTTGTTGCGGAGATATTTAGATTATTATCAAAAAATTCAAAAACAGCAAAGTCGATATTTTCGAATGTAGATGGCGGTATTATTTGTTCATTAATAATACTTGTATCCTCTACATCAGTAAAAGAATAATCTGGCTTATCTTTATCATGTGGCATCGAATAACCCCTTGCGTGCTCTTAAACATTTCGCAGAAACTTCCATTTGGTGATCAACTTGTCCAAAGATTTGTTTTGGAAAGTCAACATTTACTATTTCATAAAAGATACCGCCGTATAAAATAAAATCACCTTCTCGAACATAAATATCTTGATCATCTGTGAGTCTTCTATGGTGGAAATGAGCAGTTAAATTACCTGTCTTATCTACACCATAAACTTGAGTTGTTTCTGTTGGTAAATTGCCCCATTCTATCAAAGCCATAACTCTAATTGGTGGCAAAAAAGTTTTTTCTATTGCTTCCCCATATAAAGGATGGAAGTCACTATTTTCAACATCAATTGGATAATATACAATTGTTTGGCCAATAACTCTTTCGATTAATTCATCATTGACCTGCTTAACTAAGTCTCGCTCTTTTTGATTTAAAAACAGAGGTGGAGGAGGAGACGCTGGCTGTGACCATTTATTTTCATCATTAGCCATAATACTACCCCACGTATACACCATAAGGTATTGTCATTAAAATTTCATTTGCTGCCTTGACCATTTCTGCCTGAGTCTGCTCAATCTTGCTGTAAGTCATCTCGTCCAATACAGTCTTAAGCTCTTCTCTTAGTTTTTCTTTTTCTTCTTTTGCTTGATTTAATAACTCAGAGTGATTTAAAGTTACATTATCTCCCGGAATCGGAATTGTAGCAAATTTACCACGCACCTGTCCAAGCATTTCTTTAATTAATGCTAGAGCAAAACGACGGATCCATTGTTTGCCAATAGAATTAATATTTTCATATGGAATATTCGCAAACGGCAATGTATTCATATTGTTGACACCATCTGTGCCAGTCTCAGTAGAACCTGCCTCTTCCCAAGGATCTGACTTTACTGTAAACTCAACCCAGAACTTTCTCTGAGTATAGGTGCCGGGTCTTGGAAAGATTCGAATATTATTATTTTTAATCTCATAAGAATAATGAGAATTTCTTGTATAAATTGCGTCTTCATAAGCCATAGCCTGAAGTTTATTTTGCCACGGAGGAATGACTTCATATGTCGAGTCGTCAGCATACATACCATATGTTGAAAGGTTACCAATAGCATTAATTCCGCCATAATAGCCATAGAAGCGCCACATTGAATGTGGTGTCTTATAAAACACACGACGAATCGTAACTCTCTTATTACCTATTTTATTATAGAAAGATGAGCTGGAATTAGTTGCCGACGCAGAAAGTATGGTTTGTAAATCGTAATCTTGCTTTCCTGGTACTGTATTGAAAGAACCAGAATAAATTGGATCTGTGCCTCCAATACCTACTTCAGTTGCTGTCTTATCGCTAATCTGCTTAACATAACCAAACTCAAACTTAGGATAGTTGAGGGCAACATTTGGCATACTAGCCATTGGAGAATCTGATTTATGTTCTCCATCATGATCAAATGTACCTGTTGTGGCGCCGAGGGCAGAACCTAGAGTATTTTTTGCTTGATGAATGTTGACTAAATATGAATATTCTAATACTGCTTCTTCATATGCAGCGTAAACATTCTTTTCAGTTAGCTCAATATCTAGAACATCACCGCCAAGTTTTCTATATGTATAGTTAACTTGGTCTAGGGCGCCAGAAATAAAATCTGTATTGGATACATATACTCCATATGGATAGCTAGCGGAATCACTTGCTATCGATAGTGATCCTGTTTCCGGCAAAATCGTAGCCGGCGTTTCCGATACAGGTGTTAAAACTGGTAATGCCATTCATTTGATCTCCGCGACTTACTATATAAATAGTCTGCGACTAGAGTATCAATCTTTTTTAGCTCTTTTTGTTGATTTCTTTGAGCCACGCTTTGAGTATCTATCTTTTTTAGGCATCTCCTGTTCTTCAGAAGAACAATCCTCAGTATGCTCGTGCTCAAGAGCACACTCTGGAGCTGTTTCGACGACAGGCTCGGGCTCTGGGGCGGGTGCTACCTCAACAACAGGCTCTGGTGCAGGAGTTACCTCAACAACAGGCTCTGGTGCAGGAGCTGGTGCAGGAGCTGCAGCTGCCTGTCTTGCTAATAATCTAAGTCTTTTCTTCTTTCTACCCATGATAGATCTCCTTATTACTTAATAAATAGTCAAATATTAAGCAAAAATCTCAATTTGGATATAAAAAAACCCCGCCAAGGATTCCCAAGGCGGGGCACATTAAGCTACGCTAATTGTTATTAAGCGCCAGACTCACCAAGAAGTCCGCGACAAATGACAAGACCGTACATATCTGGACGGACCATCTTCTTCGCGTAACGAGTCATTACGCCCTTACGTGGGACGAAATCCTCAGTACCGAAGATTGTCGGGGTAACCTGGAGAGGCACATACGGAGCGTATACAAAGCCACTCTCAAGGAAGCTGCCGCCCTTACGACCAACAAGAACTAGGTTACGGGGGAAGTAAGGATCAACCCAGACATCAAACTTCTTAGAAATTGAGCCAACGTTGACTGCACCAACTGTACCACGATCTGCATCAGCGGTGATGCTAGCGCGGAAACCAGAAGTGAACTCAAGGATGTTAGCCATCTCAGGTGAAGTAACTAGGAAGTTAGCACCACCACGGAGAGTCTTTCTGTGGATCTGAGCGGAAACGTCATTGATTGTCTCAACTAGAGTCTCGTACCACTCGCTAACTGTACCGGTGAAGTCAGGAGCTGATGTGTCAGCACCAACCTCTGCGCCGGTTGTACGGTTAACGAAGAGACCTGGGGAGCGTGACCAGTAGTAAGTACCGGCTGTAGCGCCCTGGATGAGGTCGTTGACGATCTCACGGTCAATCTCAAGAGCGATCTGCTCTGAGAGGATCTGAGTAAGCTCAACCTCTGCGTCAAGGTTGTGGTAAGCATTGAGGTCCTGACCGAGTTCGGGGGTCCACTTTGCCTTGAGCTTCTTGGTCTGTGCTGTGACTGCGATTGAGTCAACCTTGATGTTAATCTCCGGGATAATACCTCTGTTATCTCCATCAAAATCGCCACCTACATCGCTAGCGCCTTCTAGAGGGAACACATCACCGACAACTGCGCCGAGAGCGTCTGCATCGCTGTATAGATCAGCAACAGGGTACTCTAGAGCGAAAGAACCACTTGCATTTTCGTTGAATGAGTCGGATGCAGATGTCTGAAGGGTCATAACCAATCTCTCAACTCCACCAACACTTACAATGCGAGTAAGTCGACGAACCAATGTAGCTCCTGCAAAGTCGGCGCCTGTGATTGCAGGGTGAATGTCAATCAAGTCTAGACGGTTAAGGGGGCCATTAGCATCACTAGTTCCGCCAGGTACAGAAGCTGTAACCTGAATGACGTGAAGATCACTGTTAAGAAGATCAACGTCGTATGAAACTGAAGACAACTGAGCTGCTGTCCAGTTAGCGGCAGTACCAGCAATTGAAGCAGTAACAGGTGCCCAAGCAGCCTGTGTTGCGGAAGCGGTAAGTGACTGTGTTTCAGAACCAGTAGCTGATGAGTAGCCATTCTGGAGGTTGTAGAAACCACCACCATTCTCAGTGAGGTCTGTAACACCACCAGTTAGCTCTGAACCAACAACGCCACCACCGTAAACTGACTCACCTTCTGTGAGGCCAAAGCGGGTATCATTGTACTCAAAATCCATAAAGAAAATGAGACCGGAGGGGAGGCTCATTGGCTGAACTGAAACAAGATCGTTTGCAATTAGGCCGCCGAAGACTCTGCGGACGAGGGGGAATGCAACAGATGCGAAACCCTGAACGTCGCCACCTGCCATTGAGGATGCCTCTTTAAGAAGCTGGGCTGCCTGATTCTCAAGCAAGCGAGCCATACCATTCTTTGTGTGATCGGTATCGAGACCCTCAAGAAGACCGGTACGCTCCCACTTTTCAACTAGGGCAGCACCTTCCTTTGCGAGGGAACGATCTACGATTCCTTCTGTTAATTTCTCTAAAACTGACATTTTTATATCTCCTTATTGTTTGTTGTTATTTTAAGCCAGCCAAAATCTTCCATCTTTCTGATGAACTATTTTGAGTTTTTTCTTCCTTGTCGCGTTTGCGATGAGAAAGAATTAATGTTGAAGTAGTTTTGTTAACCGCTTCGCTCAACGATTCTGGCTTCTTTTTTTCAACTGTGCTGCCCGTTGCGCTTTGAAGAGTCTCATAAATTGTCTTTGCTTCTTCAACAGTTTCGGCATTTGATAGAGCTTCGGCAATTTTAAATTTCTGCCGCTCATTTAGGGAGTCGCTCATCAATACCTTGTTTGTGTAAAGCAATTTGGAATTTGTTAAATTGCTTTCTTTAATTTGTTTCTTCATTCTAGACGTTATTGAAAGTAATTCTTTCTTTTCTTTCTTTAACTTATCTGTTGTTTCTTCTAGCCTTTTAAGAGCTTTCTTCATTTCATCGCGTTGTTCGCGAACTTCTGAATCTTCTAGCATCGCTAGAAGCTCTTCTTCTGCCAATTGGAATGTGCCTTGTGGTGTATTCATCCAACCAGATTTTTCTGTCTTTAGTGGGTCAATATCTACCTTCAAGGCTTCAATTAAATCTTCTAACAATTGATCATCGTCAGTGCTTAAGTTTTCTTTCTGTACGCCCGGCTGTGATGTGGCCTCAAGATCAGAACTTTCACCACCTTTCTCGGCAGCCTCTTCTGCGGCCTCTTGAGCTTCTGCATCTTTCCCCATCGGATCATCTTCTTCGTTCAACATGTCAGCTAGCTCTTCTAGTAGCTCTTCTTCAAGATCAACTTCTTCCGAATGGGCATATGCCATCTCTTCTAATTCTTCTTCATTTATATCGAGCAATTCTTCTTCCAGAGGCATATCCTCTGCTGCTTCTTCGGAAGTTTCCATATCTTCTTCGGAAGCTTCCATCTTATCAAGCTCGGCTTCAAGCTGGTCGAAATCGATAATTTCTTCTTTTTCGTTATCTGGGCAAGGACACATTTCTACACCTTCAGCGCTTGCCAAAGGCATCTCAGGAACTTCTTCCTCGACATCCATTTCTTCTGCTGCAGCTTCATCATCCATAGGCAGCTCTTCGTCTTCAGGCGCCTCAGTTAGTATTGTTTCAACAGCATCCTTAATTTGATCAGAAAATTTTTCAAGTAAAATAGCCTCTGCGTTTTTCAAAGCGGTTTCCCGCAGCGCTTCGGCATCAATTAGTGCGTCAGTAAGCAAATTTGACATTTATCAACTCCTTAAGCTTAAGTTTATAGAAATAAATAGTTTATATAACACCTAAATGACAAAAGTGATATTTTTAAGTATTTACTCCAGAACCAGAGATATAGTTATAGGGCATTCTGGCTGCGGGAATATTTGTTAATTCCGCATATATTTGATATGATGCAGAAACCGCGGAGGCGCCGGCGAAAATAGCGATATTAATTTTATCAGTTCTTACTCCTATTTCCTGTGAGCCACTCGGGAATCTAACTGTCAAAGCATGTCTATTGACTAATTGAGCTGGGGCGCCGACAAAAGTTGATGGAAATGAATTTTTTCCTTCAACACGAGTGCCATCTGTTGCCAATGATTCGCCAAAGTAAAAGGCAACACCTTCGGCTGGGTTTGGGCCGGCTGCAGCTGGGGTTGTATATGTATCATTGGGTACCGTCTGGACAGTAATACTTTTTGCAATCATTGGAAGCTCAAAAGTATGAACCGAGCCAGACGCTGCGTCGGCGGTAATTGTAGACCCAGTAATCCAAGGAGTACCAGAAGATTGATATGAACCAACGTGATTTAGGCCAACACTGTAGCGACCAAATATTGGTTGTCCTGTTTTTGCATCTACTGCCATTTTTAATTACCTACCTTATGTCTAGTTTTTTGTTTCTTGCTGCCTCGGCTTTTTGAGCGTTACGAAGCTTTTTCGCTTTTTCTCTTCTTCTTTTGGCTGAGGGCTTCTCGTAATATCTTCTAGATAAATAGTCCTCAAGTATGCGTTCTTTTTTGACTTTTTTGGTGAAGCGTTTGATTAGGCGATAAGGATCGCCTTTTGTTTGTTTTATGTTTACAACTACGTTAACTGTTTTCTCAGCCATTTTTAATCCTTTAAATTAAGTGTTTCCATTTGCCGTTGGCAATTTTCATAATTCCTGATATATCAACGCCAGAATCATTAGGGTCTGTTCCAGCTAGAGGACTATGTTGATTACCTTCTGGTAATATTTCTTTTGTGCCTTCAAAGACATCTACTCCACCAAAAGACATTGTTTCGTTTAATCTCTTGATTTTATCTTGCCTTTGAGCTTCTAAAGCTTCTGCTTTTCTTTCAAGTTCTTTTGGATCAGGAGTATTTGATTTGCTTTCAATGGTTAAACCCTCGGCAACAATTCGTTGATTGGACATTCCTTTGGCAACTTCTGTAATAATTCCAGATAGAACACCTTCTTCAAAGATGCATTCTTTAATACATTCTTTGATAAGAGGCTTAAGCATTTTTCTTAATTCATTCTTTTTCATAATTAATCTTTTAATAATTTGTTTTATAGTCCGGAGTTAGATAATAATTCTTTTGACGAGGTTGCTAAAGCCGGATTTTTTTCAACTCCTTTAGCCATACTACTTAAAAGGTTCCTTGCAGCGTCCTGGTCTGCTGGATCCAAGTTTTTTACCATAAAATTAAAATCTACGCTCGCTGAGTAAGGATCTTGTTTTTTACCCTTGGCGCCCATCATCAGATCCCGGGCAAGCTGTTCTGCTTTGTAAGGAGAAGTTGGATCATTGCGATATCGAGCGGCCGCTTGATTAAACCAAGCCTCTATAAACTCACGAAACTCTACTTTCGCGGCATCACTTAATCCCTCGTAATGTCCCATAGCACCACCCTCGCTAAGAACAGCCTGGACTTCTTCTTTAATGATCTTATTCAATTGTTCTTTTGTAATTTTCATAATATTAATCCTTTAAAATATCTTGAATAAGATTATTCAAGTTTGTTTTTTCTTTATTTTCATTTAAATAAGCACTTATTCCAGCATCCATTTTTGGAGTTGAAATAGATGCACTAGCTTTTGGTGCTAAATAAGCGCCGGGTGTTGAAGGCTCTGATACAATATCAAAGCAAATCAGCTGAAAATCATCTTCAACCATTACGTAGCCTTGGGATTCTTTTACGGTTCCAAGACCTCGGGAAGAAATACCAAGCTTAACGCCGGCTTTAATTAAATCTTTTAGGATTCTGCCAGAAGGAGTATCCAAAACTTCAATCTTTCCCATTACATTATCACCATCCCACCACATCTTTGAAACTAGGTGGGCGGCATTTTTAAGGTTGATCACGCTATCGTCTGGATGGTCTAGCTCTCCAAGCGATCTTCTTTCTTTGATTGCCTTTTGGTAATTCTCTACTTCTCTTTGAAGAGTTTCTTTCTTATAGATTCTGCCATTTCCATTTTTTGTACCGGCGCGCTGACAAACTCCTACAAGATAGACTGCTCCATCATTGGCAACACGCTTTCTTTCTGATTCCGTTAAGATATCAAAAGCGCATTGCCCATCAGGACAAAGTTCAAAATATTCTTGTAATAGTTTTTTTGACATTATTTCTTAGTTTTCTTAGATCCAGTACCTTTCCACCAACTTGAAGGACAAACGTTGCCCGGTTTCAAAACTTTTCCAGGTCCATGACCTGTATTCTTCTTATCGCTTTTTTTCTCAGCCATTTTAATTCTCCTTTAAAATATGTTAAGCGAGGCTCACCCTCGCACGATTATGCTGCCTGCACAGCATCTTCTAGTTTCTGCTAAATTACGTCTTCTCATTTTTCTGTCCTTATATTTAAATTTAGTCCAAAGTCTTTTAACAACATACTGAGAAAGTATGAAGTTCCGGCAGACAAGCAGCCGCATAAAAATGCTGTGATTAAACTGTGATCAAAACTAAATAGTTCGGTTGCGCCATTCACAGCCCATAAAAATATACCCACCCAAAAGCCCAGGCACAAGGGACAATGGAATAATTCCCCTAACTTACCTTTAGTTGGGCGAAGGTTGTTGAAGATTGAGCCGTATACCAAAATGAATGTCATTCCATAGGCACAGAGAATAAAATGTAAAGTTTCCATTATTCCTCTAAACGATATACTGCTGCTTGTGATATACCATATGGAGCCAAGCCTGTATTGATAGAGCCTTTTGTTTCGGCATGCCTTTCCGGATCGAAATCTGTAAACTCGCCCGGTGGAGGCTCGTTGAGACGTTTCTCTTCTTCGTGCTCGAAAGCCTTCTCAAATTCCATCAATGGCCTCTCTTTATCAATAAACCTTGCTACTCCCAAAAGAGCATGCTGTACTTCATTGTACAATTTAGATTCTTGTATCGTAGCTTCCATAGAATAAAAAACACTGCCACCTGCAATGCTATCATAATCGATTATGCCTCTTTTTCTTAGAAATGTAAAAAGACGATTTTGTGCTTCATAGACTTGATCACTTAGGTATTCTTTGCCAAAGGTTAAGATCTTCTTCTTTTGTGGCATAATCACAATATCAATATCGCTGTGATCAAAAATCATAATATCTCCGTTAAGACTTTTGCGCGCTTTAAGCTTAACAGTTTCTTCAATTGTTTTCTTGTCTTTAATTGTGACAACCAGACTATCTGGCTTTTCTAATGTAACTTTAATTGCCATGCTTTGTTATCTCGCTAACTAACTGTTGTACTTTCAGCACTTTATCCAAAATTGTTTTATCAATTTTTTTCTTTGCAAATGATTCTAATACTTCTAGGATTTCATTTTTTTGTCCAATTTGTAATTTAGAAACACTGTCTTTTAATCTACTAACCTCTTCATTTAAAAATATTTTTAATTCTAAATCACTTCCTTTGAAGCTCGTTGCATACAAAGATAAAAGTTCTTTTTGTTCTCTGAGTAATTTATCACTATACTTTTCATTAAATTTATTTAGAAATGTCTTATAAGATAAGTTATCAATTGCTTTGTATTTGCTTTCCTTATCTACGGGTGTCGCGGCCATCTCGCTTATGATGGATTCTTCCAGTCTTACTTGTTGTTGAACATTTGGAGCACCATTAAGTACCTGATAAATCGTTGCATAATTTTTGAAATTTGGAACATAATTCTCAAACATTGTGCTACCAAGCTTATAATTTATCTGCTTAATTACGCTTGATTGCTCTTTAAATAATCTTTTTTTATCAAGTGAGGAATGGCGCTTCTTTGTTTCTGTTAAGATTTTTTCTGCCATTTCTTTTTGATAGCCATTTTTTTCGTTTAAAGTTTTATATAATTCTAATTCTTGACCAAGCACAGTGCTTCTGTTAAAGAATTCTTTAAGTATGCCTAAAACTAGATCACTTCTCTTTTTGTCAGATCTTGCGGACGCACGTGTTAATTCACGAATAAGTGTTTCGTATAAGATACCAGTATTTCTTTTTTTATTATGTTTAAGTTTGCTCATATTTTGTTTCCAAAAGAGTAATTAGATTTTTAATTTCTATATTTGCTTCAAGAAGTTTTTGTTCTTCATTATTATAATTAGGTTCAATACTTTCAGAAACGCCATATCCTAGACGCGAGATCTCAGATCCAGGAAATTTACTTCTTTGAGAAGACTTTGTGCCACCTTCTGGCTTGGTCATTGAACCTATATTTTTTCTATATGGTACTGTCTTGGTTCTCTTATCATGCTTAACCGGCCTATATGTCGATTTTTCATATTCTCTAATATCTCTTTTACCGGGAGCGGCCAAGAGAGATGATTCTTCGCCAGCTGGAGCTTCTGGCTCTGGAGCTTCTGTTTCTGCGCCCGGAGTTTCTTCACCCTCTGGCTCTGTGTCCAGATCGCCACCTAGGTCGGCGCCCAAGTCACCACCTAAGTCACCACCTAGGTCGCCCCCGAGGCCACCTCCCAAATCGCCACCTAATTCATCAGTTGGCTCACCAGCAGCAGTAATTTCTTCAGCAGCTTTTTCTAATAGTGCGGCGTGTTTCTTATCGAAGAAAAGCTCTCTATCATTTCTTAAAATCTGGTCCTCAGATAGATTAAAGATATTTTTAGCAACCCATCTCTTGCTGAAGTAACCTTCGGTTGCGCTACCGGCGATTTCGAACTTGGTTCTCCAAGTTTCTAACTCTTGCATAAGTGCTAGTTTTGATGGATTATTTAATGAAAGAGTAAAGGAAGTCAAATCTTTGCCTCTATACCCTCTAGAAAATAAATGGACAACTGCTATTTTTTCAAGTTCAGATGTGAGAGATCTTTGCAATCTTTGCACAGTTCTTGCAAAACGAATATCTTTCTGAGCTAAAGTTGTCTTATCTTCTTCTCCGCCCTCGCCCATAGTCAAATATGATTGTGGTATTTTCAATGCCGAGAATAGTTTGTCACGAAGATATTTAATGTCATCAATATCGCCTGTAAATTGGCCACCAGATAAAGTTTCAACTTTTGTTGACTGACCTCCCCTTACTGGAATGAAGTAGTCTTCTTCCACTGACATCGGGTTATAACGTAAGTCAACGCGGCCACTATCAGCATCAACAACTTGATTTCTTTTCATCTGTGTCATAACTCTCTGAACATATTGTTCAATATCTTGTGGAGGCATATTTCCTACATCAACATAGAAAACTCTTCTTTCAGGAGAACGCACAATTCTATATGCCATCATGGCATCTTCCATTAAAGTTAATTGACGCCAAATACGACGAGCTGGTTCAAGGACAGATGTTCCATATGGTGTATACTTATCATTCCCCAATACACGAAAATGAGCAACCTGCCAATTTTCTAATGTTAGGCCGGCAGAATTCCATTGGTACTGGATGTAATTTGGATTATTTTCATCTTCTCCTTCCAATCTTTCCACTTCATTTGAAGGGAGACCTATCGCGTATTGTACACCTTGGTCCTCATCAATATCTAAATAAAGAAAGAAATCTCCATATTTACACAAGGATCTTGCCCAGCCAAAAATATTATATTCAATATTTAAAACTTTATGGAAAAGGTGCTCAAGTTCAATTTTAATTTCTTCATCGTGAGTAATAATTTTCATTAAAGGAGAAATTTCAGTTGAAGTTGTAATTTCATCCGCGTAAATATCTAAAGCAGATGCAATCTCGGGAGTATATTCCATTTGATCAAAATCGTGATAACGATCGGCACGATTTTGATTAGCCATATAATTTGCGGTATAATTACCTTTCTGGCCATATGCCGACTTTTTAAACTCTTGTCCGCTTGCTGACTTAAACTTTGTGGAATAATTATCCAGCTGCATACGACGCAATGAACGAGGCTGTTGCTGCCTTGAGGTTCCAATTGGTCCAGATAATAATTTAGTTAATTTACGAAATAATTCGTGTTGTGGATTTCTTGGATTTGAATTTCTATTAGCCATTTAATTATTTATCCCTTGAGTAACCAAATATTATTTAGATGCGCTCTTTTTTTATCTGTTTTTCTAATGTGTTTATATCCAGGCTGTCCCGGAATTGAAGTATTAATAATCGTATCATTTTTTTTCATACAATTTAAGAAAGCTTTTCTATATTCTATGTCTCTCTGATTTACCTCAAAAGCAGCATCTTTAACCCAGCACCCGATCGCAAATGCCATAACGAGATCATCGTTATAGCCTCGCATAGCTTGGGGCCGGCCGCTCTGCCAAACAAATGTTTTCATTTCATTAAAAATTCTTCTTGAATATATCGTAACTAGTTTATTTCTAATGAATTCTTCTAATTTAGCAATAACTAGTGGACGTGTCTTAGAAGTCATCGAGAAGCCCATAACAGCATTGCTTTTTTGTTCTCCCAAGACAGGATCAACATATTCATGATTTGATTTATATGCGTAATAGATATTTGGATATCCAAAATCAAGCAATTTATCTAGGACAGTCCATCCGACTGTATTATTCTCTACAGCAACCATACAGTTACCATATTCTTTTCCAGTTTCATTTAGCATATTGGCAAATATATCTGGTGTAGCTTTTCCTTGGTATTCTGCAACAATCTCCATTGTTTCAATCTTAAAAATATGAAACGTAGAATAGTCTTTTCCGTCACCACGGGCTACGTCAGCCGATAAAAGATATGTTGATCCTGGTTGGTATTCTTCCCAAATCCAAAAATTGCGATCAAAACCAGTTTTATATTTTGGCTCTTTTAGGCCCTCTTCAATAATCTTCATATCATCTGCGTGGAAGACAGTTTCGCCAGACATATTGAAGTTACATTCAAGCTCCTGTGCGATTTGTCTTCTGGACATATTCTTGGTTTCTTTCTGAAACCATTCTTCGTCTCTGTCCGGATGTACATCCCATTTAAGAGTTGTAAGGAAAAAGTCATTGTTTTCTTGCTCGGCATCAATGCAAGTTTGGTGAAACCAGTTACCAACGCCATTTGGAGTTGAGAGAGCAATACAGCGCCCACCAGTTGATAGTGTTGGATACAAACCTGTCCATAGTTCTCCTAGACCATCAATGTGGGCAGCCTCGTCAATCACAAGCAGAGAAAGAGCTTCAGAACGACCAGCGTCAGCAGAAGTTGAAGTTGCTTTGATCTGCGAGCCATTAGTTAACTCAAATGAAGTTCTGTTGTCAATTGAGATCTCGGCAATCTTGAGCCATTGTGGTAAATTCTTATGTATTGCCTTTACTTTTTTGACCAAGTTTGATGCAGTCTTGAACTGTGTGGCAATAACAAGAACATTCTTTTCCTTGTGGAAAAGCATCATCCAGGCAACATAAGCTGCTGTAATTGTTGAGATACCAAGCTGGCGAGCTTTTAAAATAACATTGAAACGGTGATCGTTAAAATCTTGAAGTAGTTCCGTCTGAAATGGATATGTGTTAAAGGGAATCAGACCATGCTGTGGATGAGAAATCCTTGCATAGTTGTTAATAAAATAAATTGGATCTTTACCAGACTTTACAATTTCTTTTAAAATCTGGTCCCTGGAGAGTTGGAACGACATCTTAGCCTTTCTGCATCAAGAATTTTTTAAAGCTCTTATCTAAGCCGTCTTCACTAGGCTGAAGTCTATTTTCTACTTCTTTTAGATTTTCAATATTATAAACCTTGGTTGCTAGAACAAAAACTCTAACACGGCTTGTTGATTGAACTAGAGCCTCACACTCACCTTCTGCTTTTAATCTCAAAGCATTACCAGTAATTTTCTTATATTGCTTTTTTAGATGTTTTACGATATCTGCGAATGTTTGTTCGAGATCACTTTCTAGATTACCGCTGTAAACATCTTTCAAGAGAATATCTGACTGGTACTTAACGATTAGTTTGGCGCCATCTACTTGGCACTTAAATCCATCCATAACTCTAGTATCTAGAACAGGGTGACCTTCGTCTCTTTTGAGACCAATCTTAACTGGCTCACCTTTCTCATCAAGGGCACCATCATATGAATCAGCAGCTGCCTGCATAATTCCTCTTACAACATCTAAATCTTTCTGTGACATTTATTTATCTCCTGGTCTCCAGCCATTCAGCCAGCGTTCTTCTCTGTCTTCAACATATTTTATGTAGCATTTATGGCAACAATCAAATTTACTATTATATATATCATCTTTGACTGTTCTTAATCTTTTTGTACAAACTGGACAATTAAAAATTGTAGTTTCTCTAGTAAGTAGTTTTTTATTAATTAAAAACCCATCAGCCTCAACCTTCTCTTGTTGCTCGTCTAGTGAGGCTTGTTTATCGTTCATATCTTTTAATTGCTCAAGATATTCCTTTTCTTTTTCCTCGGTCCATCCCGAGCTTGGATTTACAATTGCTTCTTCGCCATATTTTTGATTGATGGCTTTCTCAATTCTTGCTATGTGATCCCAGTCTTTATCCATTGACATATTTTATCCTATTGATTATTTTTTGTTAATATCATTTAGTTTATTTTTCTCCAGCCATTCACTGAACTCATCTTGATCAATGCCCATAGTTTCTATAATACGTGACCTTAGATTATCATTTTTGTCTGAAGATCCCCAAACCCAGCGACACGTTTCTTTTTTATCTTCAAGGTTCTTTTGTTTTTCTTCTATTTGTTCCTCGATAATTTGCAAACTCTCATCATCCAAATCAAATTCTATATCGTATTTTACAGCCATAGCAATCAAAGTGGCGCCATCGCCTTGTTCATATGCACTCTGCATTTTTTTAAAATCATCATCATCTGAATTTGGATTAAGGTCTGGATGTAAGATTCTTGCTAGCTCACGATGAAGCTTCTTTAAGAATTCATTCGAAACTTCTAATGGCTTATCTTCTCCTTCATCTTCTTCTGCATCTTTAGACTTTTTATCAGATAGAAAAGCCATCTCTAGTCTAAAATCTTTATTAAACTCAATACTATACTGACTATCTTGCTCTTCTACCTCTTCAGCTTCAATAGCAACAACTTCTGTTTTGAGAGCAAGTTTTCTGAATTTTCGTTTCTTTGACATACGTTATAAATAGAAACCCCGGCTAGACTATAGCCGGGGTTATTTTAGCACTAATTAAATAAAATTATTTTTGTAATTTATTAATAATCTCTTTGAGCTGTTCAATTTGTTCTTGTTGAGCTTTGAGTGCGCCAACAAGCAAAGTTGACATCCTGGAATAATCAATACCACGACCTTCGCCATTGGTATCAAGAGCACAGATCTCTGGAACAATCTTCGCAACATCCTGAGCAATGAAGCCAATCTCACTTTTACCTGTTGCAACTTTGTCATAGGTAGTTGGCTCAAGCTTCATAACCTTCTCAAGGCAATTATTCATTTTCTGGATATTTGTCTTAAGTGCACGATCAGAATAAGTAACGAACTCATCTGCACGAACTGAACCAGCTCCTGTGGCAACGTCGATTGCATATCCATTATCCGGAGCAGCATTTTTGCCTACCGAGATGGCGCCTCCGACCTCAATATCATCTTTGGCATAGATATCGTGAGATGATGAAATATAAGCATTTGAGCCTTGTGTATAGATGCTTGCATCAGAGCCTGCTGTATAGATGCTAGCATTTTGACCAGTAGTCCTAATATAAGCATCGGAACCATAAGTGCGGATTCTTCCATATTGACCCATAGTATAAATTTGACCATTCGCGCCTTGGGCAGAAATATGTGCATACTGACCATTAGTTCTAATCTCGGCTTCATAGCCATGAGTTTCGATCCAGGCATCAGAGCCTGATGTGTAAATCTTGGCATTTGAGCCTTGTGTATAGATGTTTGCATCAGAGCCTGCTGTATAGATGCTAGCATTTTGACCAGTAGTCCTAATATAAGCATCGGAACCATAAGTGCGGATTCTTCCATATTGACCCATAGTATAAATTTGACCATTCGCGCCTTGGGCAGAAATATGTGCATACTGACCATTGGTCGTAATAGCATCTTGGACAACCATATCGCCTCCAACACGTACTTCACCAGATGATGAAAGAGCAGAGCCAGAAATTGCACCTGTGACAGATATTTTATTATTTAATCTAAATGTATTGCTAGCATAATATAAGGCACCATCATTTGTTGGTGCTGGTAACGCAGAAATATCTTCAAAATCTACGTATTTTTTGTATCTTGTTAAATCAGAATTAGCCACTTTAAACCCTCCTTAATTGTTTTTGAACTAATATAATTTTGAATAAAGCAAGGTCCCGCCCAGGCTAACCCAGGCGGGACCTACTCGACTAATAAAAACTAACCGAGTTAGCAATTAAAAATTGCTTATTTTTTCAACAGATCTTTGAGTTCTTCAATCTGTGCCTGCTGAGCCTTGACAGCCTCAACAAGAATTGAAGTCAAGCGACCGTAGTTGATACCAGCTGCTTTACCGTTGGCGTGGAAACCACAAACCTCTGGAGCAACATTAGCCATATCATCAGCGATGAAGCCAATCTCAGACTTACCAGTTGACTTAAGATCGTAGGAGACACCCTGCATCTTCTGAACCATGCCTAGTGCATCGTTAACTGGAGCAATGTTGGTCTTCAATGAACGCTCAGAATAGGTGAGGAACTCGCCAGCCTTAACTACCAAGCCATCATCTAATGTGAGGTTAGCGTGCATAGAAACAGCATCAGCAAAATCCTGTACACCTGTGAAGTTATTACCTCCAGCAAGATTTGCCTTGAGTGCAAGTGATGCGTCTGCATCTGCCTCGTTCTGATCAACATCAGCCTGAAGTGCAGTGATTGCTGCTGCGCGAGCTGCCTCTTCTGCTGCAAGTCTTGTTGTCAAGCTTGCTTCTGCTGCGTCACTGTCAACCTCATTCTGGTCAACGTCAGCCTGAAGAGCTGCCATGGCAGTTGTCAAGCTGTTGTCGCCTGCAATACGAGCTGCTTCCTCTGAAGAGATGCTTGATGCCAAGCTTGTATCAGCTGCTGCGCGAGCTGCCTCTTCGACACCTATGCGAGTGCTTAGTGAAGTATCAGCTGCTGTGCGACCTGCAATCTCAGAAGCGAGATCTGCTGCGAGAGATAGCTCGGCTGCTGCTGCGCGGTTAACCTCAGAAACCAAGGAGCTGCTTAGAGCAGTGTCACCGGCTGCACGTGCTGCCTCTTCTGCTGCAACGCGGGTTGTCAAGCTTGCCTCTGCTGCATCACTGTCAGACTCATTCTGATCAACGTCAGACTGAACTGCACTAATGCTATTTGATAAGCTTGTGACAGCTGATGCAAGAGCGTTATCATTTGTAAGATCAACTGCATTAATCAATGAAACGATCTCGACAAAAGTATCTTTGTCGGCGTCAGCGGATGCAAGAATTGCATCAATACGACCTTCCTCAACTTGAATCATGTCTTCAAGTTTGCCGAGGGTGTCATAGCTACCACCTGCATCACCCTTAAGAAGAGTAATGACAGATGCATCAGCTGTTGCGCGTGCTGATTCTTCAGCTGCAACTCTTGTTGTTAAGCTTGCTTCTGCTGCATCACTGTCTGCCTCATTCTGATCAACGTCAGCCTGAAGTGCTGCGATTGCTGCATCTGCATCAGCTTCGTTCTGATCAACGTCAGCCTGTAGGGCTGTGATTGCTGCTGCACGAGCTGATTCCTCGGCTGCAATACGAGTTGTGAGTGAAGCATCAGCTGTTGAGCGAGCGGACTCTTCAACACCGATACGAGTGCTTAGTGAGGTATCTGCTGCAATACGACCGGTAACTTCGTTACCTAAGTCTGTTGCAATAGATGCTTCTGCTGCTGCTGCGCGGCTGACCTCGGAAGCCAAGGAGCTGCTTAGAGCACTGTCACCGGCTGCACGTGCTGATTCCTCAGCTGCAACTCTTGTTGTGAGTGAAGCTTCTGCTGCATCGCTGTCTGCCTCGTTCTGATCAACATCAGCTTGGAGTGCGGCGATTGCTGCGTCTGCGTCTGCCTCATTCTGGTCAACATCTGCCTGAAGTGCGGTGATTGCAGCTGCACGAGCGGACTCTTCTGCTGCAACACGAGTTGTCAAGCTAGCCTCTGCTGCATCGCTATCTACCTCGTTCTGGTCAACGTCAGCCTGTAGTGCAGTAATTGCTGCTGCACGTGCAGACTCTTCTGCTGCAACACGAGTTGTCAAGCTAGCCTCAGCTGCGTCACTGTCTGCCTCGTTCTGGTCGACATCTGCCTGAAGTGCTGCAATTGCTGCGTCAGCATCTGCCTCGTTCTGATCAACGTCAGCCTGTAGTGCGGCAATTGCTGCATCTGCGTCTGCTTCATTCTGGTCAACATCTGCCTGTAGAGCTGTGATTGCAGCTGCACGTGCAGACTCTTCTGCTGCAAGGCGAGTTGTAAGTGAAGTATCAGCTGCTGCACGAGCGGACTCTTCGTCACCAACGCGAGTACTTAATGAGCTGTCAGCAGCTGCGCGAGCTGCTTCTTCAATGCCAACGCGAGTGCTTAGTGAAGCATCAGCTGCTGTGCGACCTGTAACCTCGGCGGCGAGGTCTGCTGCGAGACCTGCTTCTGCTGCAGAAGCACGGTTAACCTCAGAAACGAGGGAGCTGCTTAGAGCTGTGTCGCCTGCTGCACGAGCTACTTCTTCTGCTGCAACACGTGTTGAGAGTGAAGCCTCTGCTGCATCGCTATCAGACTCGTTCTGATCAACATCAGACTGAACAGCGCTGATGCTGTTTGACAAGCTTGTGACAGCTGATGCAAGAGCGTTATCATTTGTAAGATCAACAGCGTTGATTAAGGAAACGATCTCAACAAAAGTGTCCTTGTCAGCGTCTGCAGATGCGAGAATTGCGTCAATACGACCTTCTTCAACCTGAATCATATCCTCAAGTTTGCCAAGAGTATCGTAGCTAGCACCGACGTCGCCCTTAAGAAGGGTGATGACAGATGCATCAGCTGTTGCACGAGCTGACTCTTCAGCTGCAACGCGAGTTGTGAGTGAAGCCTCTGCTGCATCGCTATCTGCCTCATTCTGATCAACGTCAGCCTGAAGTGCTGTAATAGCAGCTGCACGAGCTACTTCCTCAGCTGCAACGCGAGTTGTTAGGCTTGCCTCTGCTGCATCACTGTCAGCTTCATTCTGATCAACGTCAGCCTGAAGTGCAGTAATTGCTGCTGCACGAGCTACTTCTTCTGCTGCAACACGTGTTGTGAGTGAAGCTTCTGCTGCATCGCTGTCTGCTTCATTCTGGTCGACATCAGCCTGTAGAGCAGCGATTGCTGCGTCAGCATCTGCCTCGTTCTGATCAACATCTGCTTGTAGAGCAGCGATTGCTGCATCTGCATCAGCTTCGTTCTGATCGACATCAGCTTGAAGCGCTGCGATTGCTGCATCAGCATCTGCTTCATTCTGATCAACGTCAGCCTGAAGTGCGTCAAGCTCTGATTTCTTTGCAACGGTATGCTCGCCTGAGTTGTCAAGCTTGAAGCGCATATCGCCACCACGGTAGTACATAACGGAACCGACTTGATTGCCTTGTCCGTCTGCAGGAACAGACATGCTGCCTGTTGCGGTCATTACTAGACCTTCTTGTTCTAATTTACTGAATCCCATAATAACATTTCCTCCTTTTTTGAATTTATAAAATGTTATGAGTCGAATATGGCATATTGCTTATAGCAGATACACCAATCCGGCTACAGTAAATAGCCAATAAGAATTCATATGAGCCCCGTAAACGCTAGACTAAATGTATTTTTTTAAGACTTATTTTTGTCGTCTAAGTCAAGTCGTTGATTTAATGTTTCTATTTGGCTCTGTTGTTCTTTTACAGCCTCAACCAAAAAAGAAATTATCTTGCTATAGTCCATACTACTAGCGTCCTTACCGTTGTCTTCCCATTGAACAATACCAGGCAGAATCTTGCCTACCTCTTCAGCGATAAAGCCATAATCTTTTCGCCCACTTTGTTTCCAATTATAAGATACACCTTGAAGACTTTTAATAACCTCCAGAGAATTTTGCAGAGGTTTAATATCCTTTTTTAAACGCTTTGTAGAATAAGATAAAAATCCATTTGCTTTAATCTGACCTGCGGGACCATCTATATCAGGAAGCGTAATTCTGTGTGTCACATTGGCACTTCCAGTTATACCTACGCCAAGATATCCTGTACTATGAAGCGACATTCTATAGCCAGAGCCGGCTCTCCAATAAAGTGCACCACCTGTCACTATTGAAGCTGCCTCTGAATCATCATCGGGAATCGGATCAGAAGCATGCGCGGGTAAGTAAGAAATTGTAACAACTCCATTTTCATCCGTATTAAAAGCAATGTTGTTACCAGCGGCAATAGGAAGAGAATCATATTGCATAGGAGATGAGGAAGTTAACACTAACTGTCCGCTTGAATCTATGCCAAGAAAACTACCTGTATTCGCTAATTCACCACTAGAAACCGTTGCGGTATCTAAAATTATTTTTGAACCTCCAAGTCTCAATCCTGTTGAAGATCCAGATATAAAAAGATATCCATTTCCTTCGGGGTTGTTACGACCTACTTCGACATCATATTCTATAGAGCCATCACCGTCTGTACCAAAATAAATTTTATTATTATCAAGAAGTGTTAGGTTACCTGTTAAATTCAATTGCTCTGCTAGCGCTTCTTGGATGGCAGCTTGTACAACTTCGTTGACAGACTCCTCCATGATTTCTTCGGCTTCTTCGTTGATCATCTTGATCAATGCCGGTCGACTTGAAACTGCTCTGAGCTGTCCTCTTTTCATTAATTTTGTACCTCCACTGCTGCGTAGAAGATACCAATTGAAAGAAGGACACCAGCCACAATTCCGCCAGCAAACCACCAATGTGAGTGATCATCTATTTCATCTTTGATGATTTCGTTGAGTTGGTCAATCTCTTTTTCTTTTTGAACCAGCAATTGTTCGTGTGTATCTTTTAGGGCATCGTACTGGATCTGTAGTAAGTCAATCGCTAGTTGTTTGTTGGTTAGTTCAACCTCAAAGTCTTTTTTTATTTTTAGTTCAAGTTCCTCGGCGCAGTACTTACTTTTGGCTATGAACTTTGCCCCTGCTATTGAGTCCAATAAAATACCAGAAAAAGGAGCCTGTTCGCCTTCGTTAATAGCTGTAACTTTTCCAGCTTCATTTTCTAAATCTTGTGCTGCGGCATTTGTGGTTGCGCAGACAAAACATAAGGCGAGAAAAATTATAAATACTTTTTTAAACATTGTCTGCTCCTAAAATATCAGCAATCTCTTTTGCTAACTTATCGGGATCATTATCGTATTCTTTAACTATAGCCTCAACTCTTTTCTTCTCTTTCTTTGGTAGTTCGTCCATCTTGATATTGAAATCTTCTTCAATTTTTGCTAGGCTTTCTTTATGACGCTCAATGGCATCCATTGTCTTTTGTTTTTCTAACTCATTGTTTTTGTTGATGATATCAATTTCTTTTCGGTAATTGTATCTTGTGTTCAAAAGCATTTGAAAATATTTAGACTTGGCTGCCATTGGGCAAAGCGCAAGACAGACTAACCCAAGCACCACTGCTAAAGGAATATACCAGTGATGCTTGAGCCAGACTAAAATTTTCTTTAATATCAACATATTAAGATCAACCGTGTTTCCACTTTGTAGCTAGATCAACAAGTGCTTGAGATCCAATATAAGCTAGTGTGACTGCGACCCAATCATCACTAGTTACGCCACCCATTAAGACTAAATAAGTAGCTGTGCCCCACGCTAAAAACTTGCGGGATATAAATCTCTCAACGTGTTTGTCTAGCCATGCTTTTGCTTGTTTCATCATAAAGCCCTCCACTAATAAATAGTATTCTACAGAGGCTTATTGATTAACTGAAGCAAAACCATTTTTCTTCTCAATCATAATTTGAGTGTCCACGGTATCTTTCAATGTGTCCAGATGAGAAATCAAGAGCACAGTCTTGAATTGAGTTTTGATCATATCAAGGATTCTTACAAAACCTTCCATATTTTCTTCATCTAAAGCTGTTCCTGGCTCATCCAAAACAAAGATATCTCCCTTTGGCAAAGTTGATACATTTAAGAGAGCAAGACGAATAGCCATTGCTGCAATTGTTTTCTCAGCACCAGATCCCATCTCAATAGGACGAGCATCATAGCCTGGATGCTTAATCAAAATATCAAGTTTCTTATCTTCGTTCTCAAAGAAGATTTCAAAGTCAACAATGTTGGCGATAACTTTTGAAATCTCTGCATTGATAAGAGGCAAGCGCTTCTTAATGATATCGTAAGAAATACCGTTAGAATGCATACAGCGCATAAACAAATCATAAGCAGAGAAACTGTTCTCTAATGTCAAGAATTCTTCTTTATCCCTTTTAGCTTTTTCAACACGCTCTTGTAACGTACCGTTTTCTTTACAGAGCGCAAGAATATTTTTCTGGCACTTCTCTAGATCGTTGCTTAAAGTTTTTGTTTCTTTGTTTAGTTCGTTTTGTTCTTCCTGTAGAAGTTCGTAATTTTCAATCAAGTCCCTGTTTTCATTGTAGAAATCTTTTTGTTTGTTAAGATCTGATAACAAAATTTCTGTTTTGAAAACCTCGGTCTTATTTCTCTCCATCTCAACGCTCAGTACGTGTAAATCAATTTTAGCCTCAGACAACTTATTTTGGAATACCACATAGTTGTCTAGGGTCTCTTGATTTTCTTCTGGATTTAGAGCATCTAAATCTTCTTGCGTTTTATCCTTGGATAAAGAAAGGTCTTTCAAAGAAACAGTTGTCGTCCCTAGCTGAACCTTAGATTTATGCGCGTCACCAATAAACTTACAAGTTGGAAACTCATCTCCGCACGGAACTTCGTCCAGCAATTTAATTTTCTTTTTCTGTCTTTTGATCTTTTCTTGTAACTTTTCAATATCATTTTCTAGATCTTTGATCCTTTCAATTCTTTCTTTAATCTCTTCTTGTCGCTTTTGTACTTCGTCAGCAGGAAACTCTTCTAAGAACTCTTCTACTTCAAAGATGTATTTTTCTTTTGCTGCGATTTCTGCTACAAGACTTACCCTCTCATTTTCGTACCCTCTTAACAATTTATTCTGCTCGCTGATATCAGACATTAAATTCTTGATATCAACTACATCTTCAGGAATGTCGTTGAGTTTTAAAGAGATGGCTTGTAGTTCATCTTGCTTTGTTTTAAGTTGTTGCTTGAGATTGCTACAGTGTAGCTCTTTTTGCTCAAGTTTAATATTGTTTTCACTATAAACTTCTTCTGCTTCCTCAATCTCCTCATCAAACATTCTGTTCTGCCAGCGACGTAGGAGAGCTTTTGTATCCGCTGCTTCTTCTTTCGCCATCCTGAACTTGCGTTCAAAGACTTCAAGGTCCAAGAACTTAGCAAGGATTTCCTTACGTCGGGTTGAGCCTTCGCTAATATAGGAAAGGGATCCCAACTGAGAAGCCATTGAAGTCAAAAGAAAGTCTTCCATTGTACCAAAAATCTTTTTGATGTTTTTGTCTGTTTGATTTCTGGATGTACCATTAAGGCTTTTCTCTTCTTGAATGGCGTTATCGTAAACGCTAAACTCTAAGTCAGTCTTTGCTTCTTGTGTTACATTACCTTTAAGCTTCTTGATGTACTTTGTGCTAACGCGCTCAATTCTATACGTCTTTGTGCCAACATCGATCTCAACGTAGCCTCTACAATAATCTCTATTCTGGTTGATAATGTTGAGGTTTTTGCGATTATTCTTTGATGTTGTGTTGAACATTGTATACAGAATTGAATCAACAATGCTGGACTTTCCAGAAAAGTTCTTACCAAAAATACCAACAATGCCGTTTAAGTTTTCAAAGTTAATAGAGTTGCTTTCTCCATAGTTGAAAAGGTTGTCCCACTCTACCTTTTTCAAACGCCAGTTGACGTTGCGTGAGATCTCCTCCTCCTCTTCAACTCTTTTTTTGTAAGCTCTATTAAGGTCAAGAACCTTCTTAGTCGTCTCGGAATCAACCTGATACTCCTGCAAATATTCTTCAATTAACTCCTCCTGAACATTAATATCTCGCAAATCTTCCTTGACTAAAGAATTAGTTATGTCTTCTAGATTTACACGATCTCCTTGCGCACGATTTAAATATGTAATAGCCTCGGGTTTAAACCTAGTCTTCGCGACATCAATTGCCTTGCGAATTACATCTAGGGGCAAGTGATTTTCAGATACAAGACGTAGACGGGCGCCACTTTGTATCTCTACTCTTTTAGAGATCCTACCAGTGGGCGTCAAAGGAATTGTGATAAAAGGCTTTGGATTTTTTAAAACAAAGTGCTTACATGTGTAATTTTCTTTGTCTTCAATGTCCCAGAGCAAGTATCCTTTGTCGTTGGTTTCTCCGTGGTTCTGTTGGACCGTTGAGCCAGGATAACGTATCTTGCCTTTCTTGTCCAAGATTTGATTGGTTTTGTGTATATCGCCAAGAAAACCATAGTCAAAATTATTAAAGATGCTAATATCATTTTCACCTCTCTCCATTCTCCATCCAAGATCTGTTTCGCAGTTTGAAATAGATCCGTGATATAAAGCAATATTTACACGATTTGGATCAGATGGCTCAACCCAATTGTCCTCATCAAATACAGACAGCACATTTAGCGAGAAACGGTCGTTTAAGGGCGTTTCTCCCGCATCACGAAGTAGGTATAGGTTTTCGTGTTGTAATGCGTTGGCGATAGGTGTAAGGGCGTCCTGACGGCTTGAGTTGCGTAGGTTCCCATCGTGATTACCAAGAATAACGTAAGTTGGTGCTATGTCTGCTAAATTCTTGAGGAAATCAGAACACATCTCAACATACTCAGGACTAATCTGAGTTTTCGTGTGTGCGATATCTCCGCAATGAATTATGTAGTCTGGTTTTTGTTCTCGGAGGTTTTCGTACAGTTGACTAAAAACTTCTCTATATTCTTTATGATATTTTAAATTTCGGATATGAGTATCCGCTATGTGCGCAAAACGCATAAGATCTCCATTCGTTCAAGTCTATTATATTAACAACAGATAATAAAGTCAATATTTAATTCTTGTTCCTGCTAATTTATCAACCCAATCGGTTGTAACTCCCCAATTAGCATCTTGATTTTTTCCCATATGATGATCGTAATGCCAAGGGACGTGTCTTTTTGCCCATTCAGGGTCTAAATGTGCTTTCTTGTGGACAAAATAATAACCTAGACCTCCGTAAAGGAGACCAATATAGAAAGGCAAAGATAAGAAAGCTAGTGGTAAATGTAATAATGCTAGTAATATTAAGCCCATAATTTCTGAACGTGATCCTGGGGAGTGCCAACTTTTCTCATAATCGTCATCGTAAAAATCATTCTTTCTTGATTTTTTATGATGGACGCTCCAGTGAGAAGACCAGTTGCTTTTTTTGTTTTTGCCTAAGCCGTGTAGTACGTATTTGTGTAATGTCCATTCTAGCAAGTTTGTGTATAACAAGCCTGCTATAAAGAAAAATGCGTAATACAATACTACCCCATTACGTTAGGTCCTCAAATATTCTGGTCATTTCTTCTTGAAGAGTTTTTGCTAATTCTTTGTCGCCTTCTTCAAGCGCTTCAAAGTAATAGCCGCCTAACTTTTCAAAGCGTTCTTTCAATACTTTTCTTAGAGCTGGATTATTGTTCTCAACTAAAACAGCACGATTTGCTTCTTGTAGAATATGGTGACGTTGAATTTCTTCGTTTATGATTTTGTTTAATTTTTGTTTTGTAATTTTCATATTAGAATATTCCTATTTAAGACTTCAAGCTGTCTATAAGATCATATATGTCTTGGAGTGTAAATCCATAGCCGCGTGGAGCGGTGCCTTGCTCGGCGTCAATTGAATCGCCCTCTGAGTAACGAGGATCACGTAAAATTGCCATGATTAGCTCGTCTGTGACTAATTCTTTTGGTATGTCCATTCCAGCAATTAACTCTAGGCGCACTGCATAATAGTTATCAGATTGTCGATCCTTTACACTGCCGTAGTCTCCCTCGGCAAATACTTTAGAAATCTCTTCTTTGATGATTTGTTTTAGTTGTTGTTTTGTAATTTTCATATGATAATCCTTTAATATTAAGTAGTTTTAAGTTTTTTGTTATTGCTGTTCAAACCAGTTCACGGCTATTGTGCCGTTAGCAGCGCCTGTTGTTTTTATTGCGATTATTACTGGACGTCCAATTTGAAAAATTAATTTTAGCTCCTCAAGGAAATCCGTCTGAGTTCCAGAGGGTCCCGCAATAATTTCATAAAACGGGGTAAGCGAGGCTACATTGTCTATAGTTTGCGTGGACGGATCTAGCGTTGCATATGACACGATGCTTTCATTTTCATTTACATATTGCCAATTAACTTCACCAGATACTGTCGCATCTAAAAACAGCCCAATTGAAATAGTTTTTCCACTAACGCCGGCAGTTTCGTTAGATAGAGACAATCTTAAAAGGTCAAATTCGCCAAAGTTGCTCTGATTTAAATATACTCTGTTTGATTTTAACATTGCCAAAGGCACATATGTTGATTCATTTAATCCAGAGACACTCCAGCTTTTTGAAAATTTAGGATCAAGCTTTTGAACAGATCCTTCTGTGAACGTAGCCATTGATACTGTTTTCAATGTTCTGCTGGTAGTACCTCCAATATTAGCAGACGTGGCTAAAGCAAATACGTTAGGATTTTTAAGAACTGGATCTGTTCGTGAATTCGCATTTTCAATCCGATGGAATGGTACTAACTTTCCGGACGTAGGATCTTCTATTGAAAATATAGCATTTCCAAATCCCAAATATTGAAATTCAATTTGAAAAACATTTCCTTTCTGGGGATTAAATACCATACCCGAGGGTCCAGTTCCATCAAGCCTGTCAATATTGAAAGAGCCGGAAGCAATAAAAGTATTTGCCTGAGCGGCACTGTCTTGAACCTGAGTGAATGAGCCGACTATATCAGTTCCGGACACACTATAAGCTCCATCAAAGCTGTCGGCAGATCTAGCGGAGATATAATATACAGAACCAGATTGAGCATCTGAGAGCCAGCCACCCGATCCCAGCTGACTATAATCAACATTTCCATTAGCCAATTGATAAGCGGTTTGTTCTGGGCTATCGCCGCCCACAACTGAAACAACTTGCGAATTTCCATTCAAAGTGACTGTCACATCTTCAGTACCGGCACCAGTTGTGATATCCAATCTTCTAATTTCTCTGGAGCCCGATACGGAGTGAAGGATACCGAAACTAGTTCCAAAATATCCGATAAAATATCCGCACTCTGCTGTGCCGGCGCCGATGAATTGTGCATTTCCCGCATCTGGAGTATCGTAAAGTGCTGTGGCTCTCATTGCCGATCCTTGACCGGGGCGGTATTCCAACCCTCGTCTTAGCCGAACCGTCGCAGAACCAGAGGCTGATGTGCCACTGCTTAATACACACATTCCATCAGCTTGAGCTACTGTTGCGCCGGCAAAAGAGGATGTTGTAAAAACTTGCGCATTAATATTGTATACAAAATCACCCTGAGCATTTGGGATGAGATTAGCAATCAACATTTCTCCAAAAGCGGTGGTTGGTGAGTCAACATTTACCTTTATGGCGCCGCGGTTGTCCGAAGTACTATTAGTGCTTAAATCAGTAAATCCCATTATCCTACTCCCGCCGAACCAGACCAGTTGCTCATTAAGTGATTAGCAGCAATTCCAGTTAATCCAGCAATAACTGAAGCCGAGCATTCATTAGTTGAATCACTCAATAAGTATACTCTGGTTACTTTAAAATCTGCTTCAAAGCTCTCGCCATTATTGAGAATACCGTAGTTATTATCAACAGTTCCTTTGACACCTGCCTCTGAAAAGCCAAATCGCAAAGGAACATTGGTTGCGCTTCCTGGTAGTGTATTTGTTATGATAACAAACTTTGAAACGCTCTCAAATGATACTACTGTTGGTGTACCAGAAGAGGCAGGTACATTTAAAGAAGATGTGAGAAATGGGCGCGCAGATGCCTGATAAGAGCCGACATGGTTCAAACCAACACTTTGATAGCCATATATTGGCTGTCCTGTTCTCGCATCTACTGCCATAATATTAATTAGTTAGCTAACCTACATACTTAACCCAAGAAAATCTTTTTCTTTTTGGTAGATAATCTTCTTTGATATCATTCCCATATGCCTCTAATTCAAAAGGATTATGATAGTAAGCTTTTTTGCTATCGCCCTTTTCTTTTATAAGACCATATAAATGAAAAATACCATATAAAATCCATTGCCCAACAAATAAAAGTTCTATTTGCTGTTGGAAATGAATTGTTTCGTGTCTCTTTGTTTGTTCGTTAATTTCACCACGACACCAAACAAAAATAAAAAATGATAAAGCCCATATTTCAATTGGTGCTAATTTTGATAGCCATACAGGCAGTTTGCTATTGTTAATAAAAATTGGTTTTAAATTTTTCATAATTTTAAGTGGTGGAGATGCCGGGAGTCGAACCCGGGTCCTAAATATTTCTAAAATAATGTCGTTCACAAGGTTAGTCAGTTTATGAACTCTGACAAACTTCTCTTATTTCGCTAACTATTGGCTCTTTAAAGAAGCCAAAAACTTTTTTCGTAGTCTTGGTTAACAAGGCGACTACAACCCCGTAATTAAGCCGCTAGGGCGTAATCAAAGCTAACGTTATCGTTGGCGTTTAAATTGTTGAGTGTTTTTACTGTGCCACACTCACACAGCCTTGCACATTAAATTTTCAATATCCAGTCGATACCAGTTCACCCCCGTAATTCATTTCATTGATTTTTTGCCGCGGCATTTCCACTTCTTTCTAGAAAGTGTATTTGCGCACGGTGGATTTTTACATTTTTTGATGCCTGCTGATCTTGCGCAATAAGCATCACCTTTTGCTGTACCGGGGCGTATTCTATCACCACCATCTTTTGCTTTTCCTGCTTGACCGTGTGAGATGCATCTACCATCAACTCTTTTAGCAAATCTTTTGCCTTTGGATGGCTTACAGGCTTTCTTCTTTTTCTTCTTTTTTTTCTTCTCTTCTAATGGAGCGCAAACTGGACAGAATTCTTCGTTTATATCTTTAGCATCAACTTCGTAGAACTCTTCTTCATTAAGAGCAGCCTCTAATTCTTCTTTAATAATTTCTTGTAGATATTCTTTTGTGATTTTCATTGTTTATTCCTCAGATATTATTTTTAAAATCCTAAGCAGGCTTTCTTTTGTGCTGGATCTTTGGGGTCAAAATAATCAACGCCCTTGAGTGTGCCATCTGGATTACGCTCCGTCCCCGCTGGCGCTCCACCGCACATACAACACTGTTTTTGATCTCCGCCTTTTCTTGCGCGATATTTTTGTAAGCCTGAATCCCAGTCCACCGCCCAATTTTCTGAGAGTCTCATACACAAGTCTTTACTTTCCGTCCAGTGCCACGAAGCCTCGTTAAGTCCTTCTTCTTCATTTAAAACTGCCTCAATTTCTTCTTTGATGATCTGTTCTAGATATTCTTTTGTGATTTTCATAATGGTTATCCTTTTTTCCCGGCTTTTGATTTTTTGCCGTAATTTCCTTTTTTACCACAAGCGCCCGGTGTTGGACGACAAGATGGATATTTTGCTCTCTTCTCTCCGGTTGATCTTCCACAAGATTTACATTTCTTGCGGCCTGTTTTTTTATCTTTGCGGCAAGTGTTACAATCAACCCATCCGCCTTTTTTACCTTTTGCGCCTTTTCTTCCAAACCAATCACGAAGGCTTTTTTCAGAGCTTGGCTTAGCGGTTAATTTTCTTTTCTTCTTTTTCTTCTTCTTTTTTTTCTTTTCTTCCAAATATTTTAGAACTTCTTCTCTGATAATTTGGTTTAATTCTTCTTCAGAGATTTTCATTTCTTTTTCTTCCCGCCTGTGCCCCAATTCTTAGCGCCGACTTTACGACACTTTACAAGAGCACCTGATGCATACGCAGAAGGCCAGACGCTATATCTTGATCTTACTTTATGATAACAAGCATCTTTTTTACCTTTCTTTTTCTTTTTAGCTTTACGTTTCTTCTTTGTTCTTTTTTTAGATCTTTTTCTTTTTTCGTCAAGCATTTCTTCTTGCGCTTCCAAGAAAATTTCAATGCCTTCTTTTACGTGAATTTCTTCACCGTCTTCCAAGATGTAGTCGCCATCTTCGTGTTGCCCAACACCTCTAAGACCTTTTAGAAAGTCTTTTAAATCAAAACCTTCTGGTAAATCTAACTCCTCAACGGCTTTCTCAATAGGATCTAATCCTGCGGCGCCGCCTTCGTCTTTTAAGATGTCTACGACAACGTCTTCAATCTTTTCTTCAGAGGCTTCTTCTTTTAAAAACTTTCGCCAGCTTTCAAATATAAGTTTCACCTAGCAGTCTCCGCAGTCGGCGCAAGAACAGCAGCCACAGCAGCAGCAACAATGTTTGTCGTTAAATAAATTTGCTAATCTGTGTAAAAATTTTTTCATTAATCAATCTCCTTATAAATTAAAGATTTCATTAATTAAATAGTCATAAGATTTGATAAATGTAGCTTCTTCTTTTCTCTTTAGGAACTGTTGCCTGGACATTTCGCCAACATCGTTGTAAGGTAAAATATTAATTTTATGAACTTCAATGTCGTATTCTAACAAAAGTTTTATAATTCTCAACGTTTTTCTGTCCACATCTGGATCTAAAGCAATATAGACTGGTGTATCATTTTCCACAATCTTTTGGAATAGTTTGGAATGTTCGCGAAGGGTTGAGCCAAGAATTGGAACAGCGTTGTCTCCTGCTTTTATAGCGTCAAAAACGCCCTCAACCAAAATCATATCTTCATCAAAGTCAAGATACAGTTCATTGAAAATGATATCTTTGCTTGCTTGGGGATTTTTATACTTTCTCCAATCATCTCCATATGTCCTAGCGATAAAAAAGTTTGCTTTTCCGGTCAAGCCAAAAGAAGGAACAATAATCCGTGATCCAAAATCACCGTCGTCACAATAGCCGATTTTCCATTTGACGATATCTTGCTTGAAGATGCCGCGGCTTTCCAAATAATTTAGAGCATATAGAGAAGTTTTTGGAAGATTTTTGTTTGCGAGAGATACAAACTGCTCTGGTAAATCAAGTGTTTGTTCTTCTTCTACAAAGTTATCGTCTTGTAACAAAACTTCTGCGAAAGTTGAGACATCAATTTGTTGTGTTAGCTGTCCCCATTCTTTTCGCTGTTCGTAGTTTCCGTAGCGGCGCACAAGCCGATAGATTGAACGACCGGAATATTCACAAACCCAGCATTTAAAAACATCACGATCAATATTAACTGATAGTTTATTTTTGTGATGATTACATTTTGGACAAGCAAAGAGAAGCTCGTTTCCAGCCTGATGATAATAACCTAAAACATTTCTTAGGATTGCGCGCTTTTTTCCGTCTGACATACATACCCCGCATTGGCTATAACCCAACTATCTGCCTTGTCAAAACAATGCGGTTTTGGATTGCCGTGCTTAGTATATTCTATAAGAACAGATGGTACATTGTCAAGTACATATTGTATTATAACTTGTTTTGCTTTGGTTCCTTTTGGAACTTTGATGCCGCACTTTTTTCTTGCGGAGGTCGCAGCAATGTACTCAGGCTTCAGTTTTAATATATCATAACATAGCCACGAAACGACGCCATTAAAGCGAGATAGTGTAGAAAGTGTTTTCGCTGAGGAGAAGCCACTTCTAAAGCTTTGAAGTGATTGTTCAATGTAAATCTCTTTGATAAAAAAAGTATCCTCTAGTTCCCAAATCTTACCTTTAACAACTTCTGCTTTTTGAAAGAATTCTTTATACTTTCTTAAGTCCCAAGCTTCGTTGTAAGTAACTTTGCCATTCTCATCAATAACGGTCGCACCTGTTATGCTAGTGCTAATATCTAAACCTAAAATCATATTGATATTATACTATATATCTAACTTAAGTTTAAAAGTTAGATCTCTATCTTCCGTTTTTTTAACTGCACGTGCCATGTTTGCTATAGCGATTAGATTCTTTTCTTTATCATAAATTCCAATTTTGGTTATGAATGTTTGTCTTTTGAAACTTTCACTATGGCACATAAAAGATGAAGATACCGTATTCTTAATTACTCTTTCTGAAGTCTCATAAAAACTTGTTGATGAAGTTAAGACAGAGACCGTATTTCCTGACAACTCATTATTATATTGTACATATGTCGGATTATGACTTAAATTTAATTCGCTCGCTGGAGCACGAGCCATCATAGTTAAAACAGATGTTTGCTGTGAGCCACTAAATTTAATCTGATATGAAGATGACGGAGTTAGTTCTGTTAAGCGTGCAAAAGCATTCCATTTTGGAGCGCTAGCTGCTAGAGTATCACCTCTATATCTTTCTGTATGTGTAGTAGACAAATCCCAGCTACCAGTTAGAATAATTATACCTTCTTCATATAGAACAACGCCGGCGACCTTTTCATCGTTTGAAGGTATATGACCATCAATTTGAATTAATTCGCCATTCCTATTCTTGTCGACCAGCTTGCCCAATGAGGAGCCAGAAACAAAAAAATCTAATGTTACAGTGCCTTTCTTAATTCCATCTCCGCGAATTATCGTGGGGATATCAATCAATGTCAACTCTTGCGAGCTTTTATCGCCCAAACTAGATGAGAATTGATAATGTGGAGAATTAACAACGTTGTTATTAAGAATATTGACGCATGCTTCAACATATTTTCTAGACATAACAGATAGTGGCGTTGCAGATGCAGTATAAAGGATAGTAGTAATACTAGCAGTTAAAGGAAATGAACCGGTAACAATAGTGCCATAACTTTGAGATGCAAAGCTATCAGTTGTTATTTTTTTAAATGTCGTAAGAGTAGAATCTTTAGGCATAAAAGGATAAATCAAATTATCCGAATCTCTATTAACATTTAACTCGTATAGATTAACATGACCAGAAGGATTGTTGGAATTAACTTTTGACCTATCCTGGTTTGCTAAGTATCTTTTTGTGCCGTATATAAAAAAATTAACTTCCGGATAAGTTGTTATAACGTTGGTATATAAATCATTTTTACCAAACTTATAAAATGACATTTTGTTTATCCTAGTAATCTAAACGAATTCTTAAAGTTAATTCAGTTGTTGGATCCTTAAAGAGAGGTTCTGAAGTTTTTGCAACAGCCATAAGACGATTGTCTGCTGAATATAGTCCAATTGTTGTCCAATAAGTTCTTGGATTTGTATTAGGATCTTCTCCTTTTACTCTAATTTTACTACCAGAAAGGTATGTTGGGTTAGAACTAAAATTGAATTCATTTGAGTTGCCGCGGCAGAACATTATTGTTGAATTAATTTCTGTTGCATTAACGAAACTTACATTTCTAATTCTATGACGCAGAGCCTCACAATTTCCAGTAATTGAAGTACCTGTCATTGCAGTAATAATATCTTGAGCAGTTGCGCCCGGAATCCAATCTGCAACCGAGGAAGACAACATTTGATCAGTAAATACCGACGATGTAACTACTGCGACGCCAGCTTGATAGAAAACAATTCCTGCGCGCTGCGCAGAGGCGCCGGCAGTTGCAGTGCCCACTGAATTTGTCAAGAACAATGTTCCGTAATGTCCTGCTGGAGAATTCGTAAAAAATCCATTAGATCCGGACAAGTCTTGCAAAACAACTACTGATGAGAATGGATCGGCATAACTTCCCACTCCTAATTCAATAGTGAACAAGCCTTTTGAGAATTCATCGCTAGCTAATTGTTTATTGAAATTAAAAAATAAACAAGAGTCCATTTTATTCAAGTTATCGTTAATGATTCCATCATTATCAAATTGAAGAATAGAGCCATTAGCATCATATCCAACGTGAACTTGAGCACTGTTTTCGTATATAGCGATTTTACTATTTTTAAAACCTTCGGTCGTTGTTTGTTGAGGAGTTTTTCCTGCTGCAACAGAATCTCTAGCAAATCCAACTGTCAAGTCAAAAAGAAAGTTAGCTGAAGAGCTTAGGTAAGGAAAATCGTAGAGCTTCAAGCCTAATCCATTTGGTATAGGCTTGACGTTAGAATCTGCTGCGTATGTACCAGATAAGATTGAACCCGTTACTGTAACAGCCTGATTAATCAGTGTTTTAGTTGTTGTGATATCGTTATTTAAAAATGTTTTTGTAGAAATCATTATATTATCCTATTAATTTAATATATCTAATCGGCACATTAATTTGATAACCAGTTGTCATACCAACAACTTTTATAACTGTGTCAATTGTTCTAAATGAGCCAGTAAACGTAATTCCATCAATTGTTGGATTAGTTATGGTCTGTCCCAAGCGAGTAAATAGAGCGTCTGATGATCGCATTTCCGTAGAAGCTCTAACGCCTATTTGTCCTCTTGTGCCTAGTGGTCCGTTGATCACAGAGACACGCTCGGTGGGATTAAGATTTGGATTTGGTGGCTGCATTCTAGTAATGATATTTGGATTGGTAGTCAAAGAAACATAATATGTTGTTTGTCTATTTTGATCCGTGAAATTGGGACTTAGGACTCTAGTGTTATTAGATGTCGGTGGATTAGCAATTGCGCCGAGTCGACCATCCATAATCATCTGGTATTGTGTTTCTACAAGGCCAGCGTCTAAGCTAAGTGATTGAGGAATTTCAAGTGTATCCAATCCTTGGTCCCACATAATTCCTGATGTTGCTGCGGCGCCTCGAACGATTCCATCACCTCGAATAACACCCTTCTTTGTATAAAGTTCTTTATTATCGGATCCTTGACTAGTAGAAGTAGCCAAGTCAACAGTGACATAGAAAAGCTGTGCGTTTGGTTCAAGCGCATAGTTCTCTCCGTTGATCTTACCATCATTAACAGTAGAACTAATATCTAATCCTGTCACGAGTTTCATGATTGGGAGATATAACAAATCATTTCGACTTATTGTCATTAAGCGATTGATTAATTGATCTGGGTTTGACGTGGGTTCCAAAATTGGAGTCTTCATAATTTCTAGGTCATAATACGCAGAACCGCTGGGATGGTTTGCATTATAGTTTGCATAATTAATTTCATTATCGCCTGGCGCCCAGTGCGTAATTTTAAAGGATCCATCTCCTCTTGCCATACGGCGGCGACCTTCAGTGGTAAGCACTGCATCTAGTATAATATCGCCAGAATTGTCTAAGAAACCCATTTTTAATATACTCCGTTTGTATAGATTTTAATATAATTAGTACTCAAAATTTAAATAAAATCAAACTGTTGCTAAAAATTGTTTTAAGGTAAGCAACACTTAATCGTCTTCTATGGTTATAGCAGATAAGATTGCAGCTGTTGTTGCAGATATATCTTCCGTGGAGGTGTCGAACATAAATTGTGTATTGCTTAATACCTCGTTTAAGCCATCATAAAGTTTTGGCGTGGGACAGCCAATCATAATGTCTACTCTTCTACCAGTTCTCTTTGATGTTAGTCTTAATTTAAATTTTCCAACATTTTTGTTTTGTCCTGCTCCAGATGAATTTTTTGCTGTTCCAAAAATAGTTTTGTTTGTAGTACCTAGAGGAATCATTGCAGCATCAGCTCCAATTGCTCCAAATACCCACTCCTTAATGGAAGGATATATATCATTGCTCCAATAATTAATTCCTCCAGCTTGATCATCAGTATTTAATATACTCTGTTCCAAGGAGGGCTTGAGCATTAGATATTTTTTAAATGGCTTCGAAGGCACTTTATCGTTGATTTTTGCTTGCACCATAAAATATCTTAGAGGCTGAACTTCCATATCTAGATAAACTGTATCTCGATTTTTTACTAATTTAACTCTATGCACATTAGTTGGATTAGACCAGTTTCTCCTCAATATATTGCCAATCAAGCCACTGCGAGGAGTATCAATGCTTCTAAAGATATAATAATAGTTTACATTTGGTTTTAAGGTATCAATAAAAGTTGTCCTTTCTTTAAAGCTCAAAGTTGTTTTTTGAGAAATAGTTTCATCACCAAAATCTAAATAACTAATTGGTCCGAAAGGCCTATCTTCTTCAGAGATACGATAAGACTCAAAAGCAAATATATCACCTTCGCTCTTGTAATGAACAGCTTTTGGTATATCGCCGATTTGTTCTAGTTGATCTGTTGGTACATCTAGTTCATCAGGATTTTCTAAATTTGCCGGCCCTTCAATTCCGTAATCATCATATTTTGCTATTTGAGTTGAAACATTATTTTCTTCTTCTGTTAGACCAACAGGAACAGCATAAAAATCATCCGTCGTTGCCTGAAAAGCGATGTACAGGCGATCAGCTTTTTCTTGATAAGGAATTATATCAACACGGGGTGGTGTGGGAGGAAGTTCTTTTATTATTGCTTTTGCTGTTGCAAAAGGTAGAGGCAGCATCTTGTGGCTAGGCTGTGTTCGAACGGTTGTTAAACATTCTGCCTGCAAATTTTTCTTTACTTTTACTGCTGTCAATCCAGATTGATTATCGGGAGCCGTACCAATAGCAGTTATTCCTTCTTGTTTAAATGTTACATCGCCAGGATTAGCATTGCCTTCGTCATATTCTAAAAGCCCAAGAGTATACTTAGATACATCATCAAGATTATCTTTCTGTCCAAATGGATTTGTGCCAGCATCAGCACTAAATCCAGGAGTAATCATACGTGAAGCATATTGATATAGGGATCCCATAACATACTTGATTTCTTTTATAACATAAGTATACGGCTGCCCAAATACAACTTGTGAGTCGATGAAGTGCATAACTCCATCTTCATCAAATTCATTAGAATTTGGAATATAAAATGTTTGTACAAGATTTTGTTTTATCTGGTCTTCGTCTAAACCTTGGATATCGCCTCTATATTTTTCAATTTCAAAAAATAACAATTCGCTATAAGCAGGCCGGCCGCTGATCATTTCTTTATAGGATCGTAGCTTTTCTTCTACTAAATTATAAACATGCGTAATTAATTCGTTTGTCCCTGTACCCACATTCTCTGACAGCTGCAATATTTCTTTCCATATCGCACTAGTGTCCCATTCTTCTTCCGGTCTGACATCGATGATCTGCATATTATATAAATCACCTATAAATGGAGCTATAGTTTCTGTACCAAAGTCTCCTCCGTTATCATTGGGAAAGTCCATTTCTTTTAAGGCTTCAAATAAATCATCAGCGTCTCCGGAGCCTACTTTAACAGGAAGAAAGCCTTGGTCTCCCATCCAGAACTTGAAAAAATTATCTAAATTAAAAATGGTGTGAAATTCTGCTGTTCTTTTCTTGCCCCAATCTTCGATACCATTTATAGAGTTATAGCGTGCGAGGGGCCACCTAAATTTAGGATCTCTAGAACTCATTTGTATTTGTCCACGCCAACTCCCAGCCAAAGTTTCATTGTACTCTGGTTGGATTTCTGTTTTTTTATAGTATTTGTAGAAAGCTATCACCAAAGGCATAAACCCAGTCTCATTTAATATATCAGACATTCTTATTTCTGGTGTGTTTTCAGAAATCGATTTTGTTTTTGTGTTCGAATTATTAAAAGATCCAAATTCAAACTGAACATAGTGTGGCATAATGTGCTTGAAGCTATAGCCTATTTCTTTATACCTTTTCATTACTTTGGGCATAAGTATAACTTCTTTATAATCCAGTGTTGACTTAAGCATTTCTTCGTCTGCAAATATATTTTGATAATTCTCTCGAAACACTTTTTGCCATTCAAATAAATAAGGAACTTTCTTCCAAGATGGCATCTCTCCAATATTAAAATTGTCACCAGCCCAATCGGGGGCCCCATAACTTCCAAATTCAGAAGGAATAAGAGATTGGTCGCCATCCCAAGAACCCATATTTGCTTTACTCGGATCAAAATCAATCTGTCCACCTAATTGCAAAATAGGTCGCAAATGATTATGACCTAGACGATAATTCAAAGTTGAATGAATATAAGCATCTCTATTGGCTAATTGTTCTTCGCCGCCAGAATTATAATCTGCCGCATTTAGAATTGTTCTTGATTCTTCCAATAAAGCATGAAAGTTGGGCAAAAACAATTCTATATCATAGCCAGAAGGAGTTGACCCAGCAACAATAGAAATTGTTTCTTCGTATGGAGTGTAGGTATAGGAATATATTGCTTTGTGCTTCCAATATTTTGTTTTAAAACTAGTATCAGGTACCTGACTTGAGTTGTCTTGTTGGAAATGAGCAAGATACTTTTCTTTGGCTGCAGCAGCTTCTTCTGCACCATTAAATGGCAAATAATGCTCAAAGTAATGATCAGTATGCCTCCAAGCGGAATCGTTAGCATATTGTAAAGGACTGGTCTCTTCGGTACTAAACGTTCTATAAATTGAAGGACTTTTAGGAACATTTGCCAAATCTTGATCGGATTTGCGCAAATTTTCGATATCCCAATCCATAGGATCTTGAATATTAGCAGGATCGATATCTACGTTTGCACCCTCCTCTCCAAGCAAAATGTTTATTTTATTGAATACTTCTGATGCGGCGGGGTCCTCCTCCGGTACCGGTATGGCCCCATCGCCGCTCCCCCCCGGCTTGGGGAGCCTAACAAAGCCTTTTCCTACCGGAGCGAACAAACCTTTATATAAGCCGCCATTTATAAATAATTTTTGAGGTGATACATAAGCATAAGCTGGAGACTTTTTAAGTCCACTTAAATTTCCGTGGCGACGCATTAAATCTGCAAGATTTTTCCAATCATCCCCAATTCCAGGAGGAATAAAAGCTTGTCCTTCAAATCCTTGGATGGTGCTATACAAATTATATGGATCATCATCTACATTATTTTGTTTCCTAAAAAATATATTTGCTTGCGCTGGGGCAATAGAGGTGTCGGCCCCAAGGGAGGACTGCCAGTCCCATCCAGTATTATCAAATCCCATTAATTGTGTTGTAAATGGAGGAGCTGTTATTATGTTATTAAACATCCAGCACATACTAGCTTGTTTAAAATCTCCTTCTCCAGTTGGATCTTCCGGGTCATCGGGGGCCCCGAGCGAGGACTCATTTGGCGGTGTAAACAAGCCTTGTAAGGGAAGAAAATTTAATTCGTTTGGATCGGCGCCGGTGGTGGTGGCGCTCCCGGGGTCAGTATCATAATAGCTTGAGAAAAAAGCATTTAGAAGGTCAGGGTGCGCAGTTAGATTAAGCTGACTATAATACCAAGGCGCTCGTGTTTGACTTCTTTTTGCTAATAAATTGTCCGCTGTTCTAATCTTAAAAGCTTCAAGTTTGGTAGGCCCATTAAAAGCGGGATCGCCAAAAACTTCGCGGACGTCTCCCCAAATAAAACTTGAAGTATCCACTTCATCTTCGTTTGATCCGATATATTCAAACCATCCAAAGGGTGCGATATTGTCTGTTTCTGCTAGAACATCCTCAGAAGTCATATTAATATTAGTATTAACCCAAGTTCCTGGTGATGGTGCACCGTCCGGACCAAAACTTGGATCAGGATTTCCCGCGTTTATATCTCTCCACTTCTGGAAGTCTGCCATATAAAAGCCAAAATGGTATCTCAAAAGATCTGGGCCATTAAGAAAAAACTGCTTTACGAGAAAAGCTGCTTCAAGACCATATGGATCTGTTAAGAAAAAAAACGGAGCAAAATTAATATTATCAATGTACAGGCCATCTACAGAAATAAATGCATTAATAAAGTTATCAGAATATATGCTTGGAATTGAATTTTGAGACCCAAGAAACATTGACATAAATGTTTCCCATTTTTTTGCAGGGGTAGGCCCTTCAAAAGCCTTGTTGCTCATTTCGTCAATATTTCCAAGCTGGCCTAAATTTCTAGCACGGGGTTCATCCAACAAGTGTGGAACATATTGTGTTGTCCACGTATCTAAATAAGCTATTCTGGTTCCCTTGAGCATCGACTATCCTTTAAAAATTATTGATTTTATTTGTTCTATCTATCGGCTGTATAATATTAATTATATTAGTATTTTTATTTTTTATTAAGGCTTTAACGTTTTTACTTTCAGGTCGACCAAGAATAGAAACTACGTCTGTCTTTACAAATTGGTAAAAATCTGACGAGTATTGATTGGTCATATCTACTAGATTATATAAACTAGTTTGAAAATTAATATTTCCATCTTTTTGGGCTCGACTAAACGTATCGTTAGCCGCAGTGCTTGTTTTAATTACAAAATATTCATTAAAAATTGGTAAATTTAAAAATTCATTATTTACTTGATTTAAAGTAGGATCTGTTTTTTGCATAAATTTACACAACAGGTTTTTTCCATTTTTTACCTTTTCTTCATAGATATCAAAAGTCAAAGGCATCCAAGTGAAACCAGTTTTTGAATCATATTCTTTACAATAATAAAGCTCAACTATGTTGTCATAATTAAACCACCATAGACCATAATCATCAAGTAATTTTACATCTAAAGAAGACAAAGAAAAGTCTGTTTTTCTCAAAGAAGATATTATGCTATCGCTACTTTCTGATCCTCTTTCACTTGATTGTAGAGCTTGGTCACCCACTAGTGTTAATAGAGAATTAATTATTTGTGCAGGCGTATTAATATCTGCAATCTTTCTCTTAAGAAAGCTAGTTGTTTTTTCGTAACTGTTACCTAAGCTAACTTTATTAGATAAAACTTTACTACTCAAAATTAAATTAGTAATTATTTGATCTTTATTGGCTAGCTCTTGAGTTGTCTTATATTGTCTAAGTCTTGCGTTATTGTCTAAATCGACGTTTTGTTCTACTAGGCTAGTTTTCCAATCTTGTTCTTCAAAATCTCCTGTGCGAGTTGACAAAAGATCAACATTGGTTAGCGATCTTGTCTGAGTATTATTGCTTTGCATCGCTATAGTATTTTCTTCTATATCTATTCCGGTCAATTCTAACAACAAGTTTATATATCTTTCACTATTAAAATTTGTTTGTCTTGAATTTTGTTTATAAAAAAGTATATCAAGGAGTGCGCTTTTCATTTGACGCCTTGTTGTTGAATTTATTTCTTGTGGCAAAACACTTTTCTTGTCTTCAAGCGCAAACATCAATGGGGTAAAGAATCTAGTTTTATTTTGGTCAATGTTAAATGCGGGCCCTGTTTTCTTGTTTGTCTGTTGCAAGGCTGTTAAGTCATAATATTTTGACATTTCACTTGTAAATCTGCGCTTAAAATCCTCTTCGGATACCATCTGTACCCCCTGAGAGTTTATATTATCTTGCTGCAGCATGTACTCATATCCAGCCGCTTTATCTATGTAAAGCAATGATTCGAAAGATTCTCTGTGTTTAAAAGTATTTTTAATTTCTCTAGTTGGTACAAGTTCTGCTACTGTTGCATCAGGATAGAGTATTCCAACGCCATAGCATACAGCAGTATTTTCAATTCTTGGCACACCAAATCCATTATCACTTATATTTAAAGCAGATTTATTTGTGTTTAGGCCGGCTAACGACATAAAGCTAGCTACTATATCCTCAATAGCATTATAGGCACTTTTTAGACTTTCGGGATCAGCAGAAACATAATTTGTTGCTTTTATGAAAGCTTCTTTTAGAGCAATATGGTTAATTGGTCGACAAGCTGCTATTCTCATAACTTTTTCTAAAGTCTCAACCAAAGGCCTAATAACATTCTTAAGATGATTATCCGTATAATTAACTCCATACGTTTTATCGATTGCAAAAATATTATATTGTTTGGCCCTAGAATTCCAAAAAATACTATTATTATCTAATACTTTTGTACTTTCATCGGAAAACATAATCCACAAATCACGTAATTTTAAAGCTAATTTTCTTATATAATGGTAAACTCCATCATCTACCAATAATTCTGCTTCATATTGAAATTTAGCGTCCATTTTATCTTTAAAATTTTCTTTAAATGTAAAAACTCTCAAGCCATTATTAATTTGGAAATCAAAATCTTCAATCTCAAAGCCGGCACCACCAACTCCCGGATCAAATTCTTTTACCAAAGTAGGAAATTTAGGTGAATTATTAATAGTCACATCTTCATTTAAAGTTGTACGATTTACATTTTCCAATACTGCCGAATTTGGTGTTAGATTTGTTCCACCAACACTAAAATCTGTTACCGGATGACGGTAAATTTGACACTTCTTTATTGAAGTCAAAGACAATATATCTTTGCGTATTTTTGAAGCTAGTCTTTCATCATCTTCCATAATACTCTGTAATATTCCAGGAAACCTCGTTTTTGATAGTAAGAGATTCGAGACGTCAACAGTAAAAATAGTATTGTAATTATAATCTTTATCAATGCAAGAAAAATCATGCATAAAGTTATTTGGAAACTCTGACTTATACGTTATGAGATCTAGATTAAGGCCAGCTCTTTTTTGTATCTCCGCAATGGGATTTTTCCTTCGATAAACTTCAAAAAGCTCTGCGAAGGTATCAGAAAGTTCTCCTCCTGTTTTTGATAAAACTCTTCTATCATGAATCTTGGTGCACGGTAAAGGTACCTTTTTCAGCTCAATGTTTCTTTCATCTTCAGCTAAATTATGATCATTAAAAAATTTTCCAGTTCTATAATTTCCATCTTTTGTTATATGAGTCTCACCTGTCCAGATATTGTTGTTATCGCGGCGCCTAAATAAAAATCCATCTTTAATTACTATTCCTTTATCTAGCGTTATCAAATAATCAAACTTATATAAATCAAGTACTTTTTTATTATTATGCTTGTTTAATCTTTTTTTGTAATTAGAGACTCCTATTTCTTGTGATAAAAGCAAAGATTTGGTTTTCGTTGTTGTAGTATTTGTCTCTATGGATTGCAAATCTAAATAAGGCATCACGCAAAATGAAACATGATCCGGATTATCAGACATTGATTTAAATTGGATATCTGTTACATTAAAACTCAATCCTTTTCCTTGGTCTCTAGTATTTTGAACCACGGGATGATATGTGTCATTGATTTCTTTTAGCGACATAATTTTAATTGTCGCTCCGGTTAATTCATCATGAATGTTCATACCAGAAACTAAATTACTCGCCAAAGGAAAAAAACGTGCACCCCATAAATCTTTGATTAAATTTTTTGTTAATTTTACTGAAGATTTATTTCCAACTTCAAACTTAATGATTGCAAATTTTATTGTATCATTCAAAGCTTCATTGATGCCACTTATACCAGAAGTATTTTTCTTTTGTAATGGTCTCTGGAACTTAAAATCAAGAGTAAAAATAAAATTACCTCCATTCGCATCCTTATCAACAACAACTTTTGTTATCAACGGCTGCGGAATAAGAATGTTTTTTCCTGATCCTTTTATGACTAGTGATGTATTTGAATTCATTTAAAAAATTTCCTTTAATCTTCACATATATCTTTACTTTCGTCTGGTAGGCTGTAGGGATCCATATTAACACTCTCTCTTACTTTTTTACACTTAAAGAGTGCTTGATCTGCATAAGTTTGTTCTAATTTATCTTCATTTAATGCTTTACAATATATTTCTTCAGGAATTTCGTGATCAACTAGTATATCAAAATAATGTTTAATAAAATTACTGTTATATTGTTTAACCGTATCATCTACTCCATTTCCTTGAGCAAAAATGTCTTTTAGATTTATATCTTCATTATCGAAATATAATTTTCTTTCAATATAACCATTATCTCCTGACGCATCCTTCTCGACTATAAACATTTCTATATCAAAATTTTCTTGCAAAAATCTAGTACCTTCTTCGGCAACTTTTATAAATAAGTAATCATCTACGACTTCAATATAACTTCCATCCAGAGATACTGGGGATACATTCAATTCTTCAAGAGAAGTGCCAACACGCTCAAAAGAAATTGATCCAAGAGGATCTTCATTATTAAAATCTGCTTCAATAGTTTCTGGCATTTCAGTCTGCTTTAAATGAATCCTGTACTGAAGATCACACTGTAAAACATAATTTTCAACACCAAGATCATTATTGGTCTCATATGTTCCACTCAAAGGAGCGTTCAAAAAATCAATATTCCATTTTGGGAAAACATTTTTTCCCGTGAGAGCCATTGTTCCTAGCGGTCCAATTTGGAAAAACTTCTTATTATCGGGCTGCCTCAAGGAAGGAACTCCGAAAAGACCGTCATATGATCCCAAGACTTCTAATGTTGCTTTTGCATATGTTTCAGGGCCTGCAAATAATTGTGATGGATCTAAGGCACCAAGATATAAAGAAAACAAACTAGGATTAGATCCTGATCCAAATACGCCTCCTAGAGTAATGCTTTGAAAGAGATCATGTTCAGAGATGTAAAAATCTTCTTTTGTACTTTTATTTATCTCTTCCTCTACACTGTAACCCACTCTTCTTACGTCATGACGCGGGACATCTTGAATTCTTTTTTCAATATTATTCTGTAATTCAGAACTATCTCCGCCATAACTACTATCATATAAAACATCATCATCATAAAAACAATAATAAGTAGGCTTAAAGGCTCCATGCTGGAGTAATCTTACGCCAGTTGGAGTTAGTTTAATATCAAATACTTCTTCTTTTTGATCTAAAAATGCCATCTTTAATAATTATTCCCATTGTTAATTGTTGGTGTACCAGCAGATAGTCTACCTGCTACTGGCGCTGTAGGTTCCGCAGTCTCTAGGTCCTGCTGGACGGCTCCATTTTCACTCTCCGCTGCAATTGTTAATTCTGTTGTTATGTTTGATAATTCTACTAAAGAGCAATAATCATACGGCCAGTTATAAGAGAATGCCAAGTCTTGCCCTACTTCTCTTTGAGTTTTGTCGAGCCTCTGATCATCTCTCATATCTTGTGTGATTCCAGAATAATTATTGCGGGCGCGCTGCTTGACTTTGAAAACCATCCATTTAAAATTATCAAATGTATTAGTAACTACATCATCATTTGAAATATTGCTAGCACATTGTTTTAAGAAATCAGCCAACAATTCATTATCTTGAGTTGGTACTGTTAAAGTTGACTTCTGCTTTACAACTTTACGACTACATTCAGGCATTATTCCTTGCCAAATATCTTGCAATTCTTCTCTTTTTAGTTTGTGCTCAAATTCAAACACAAACATAACAAATGGATCAACAGCTCCGTTTTCCATATTGACAAAATCAAATTTTGGTGGAAATACGTATTTCTTCATTTTATTGCTCAGATCAACAACACTTGGATTATTCATACCGCGCTTATATATCTTAAAGAATTTTCGACCATCTCGAAGAGGTGAATTAATTAAATATTTTCTAATACTCTTGTCTGGCACTGTATCTAAGAATGGTATTGCAACAATAGCTTCTGAAATAGAATGCTTCTTGTCATCAGCCAACTGTCCAATTTTTTTACTTATGTTTTGCGTTGAAACATCTTCTCTGCCAAATATAATTTGTTTTAGGTCTTTTACATTATCCTCGGCTTTTTCTTTATCCGATGGGCCCAAGATTTTAAGAGTTAGTCCTTGAGAATCAGTTGGAATATGACCATAATTGTTCCACATACCTCTGGCTGAGTATGAGCCAGTGTAGCTGTTAAACTCCAATACCGGGCATTCATACTTGGTCGATATGACCCATTGTTCAAATTTCGATGAATCAAACTCGCTGTCTTGCAAAGAAGATAGTTTTCCATCAGAATCGTACATTGCTTTCTCTAACATTCTTTTACCAAATATATTTAATGACGCTGTGAGTGGCATCATTGTTTGTATAGCGGGTGAATCCGGATTAATTTTCGATGCAAAAGGAATGCCAGAAGCAGAAAAGCTTGGTATATTTGTATCAAATGTGTTGGAATATGATTGTGTAAGGGCATTAAAAATCATATCTAAAGTTGGGGTCGGCGTATCATCTACAGTATTTTTATAATCTAGATTAAGAATTGCCTTTCCATAAAAATACGGCGGTGTGTATGGAGCATATGCAGGATCACACGTATTAAAGCTAGCAAAATCGCCAGATAAACTGGAAGTTGAAAATCTCACGGCAGGTCCGTAAATTCTTCCTCTAGATCCTGACACATCATTGTCAGTAACATTTATTACATTTACTTGGGCGCCCTGTGTCATCACCGAACCAGATTTCATTTCTAACTCAATCTTCATTCTGTAAACTTTACCTGTCTCAAAAGAAACTTCAGCCATAGGCTTCGATACAAAATCAGTTAATTTTCCATCTTTTAGAAATAGGTTGACTGATTCTGCTAAATAATTGTTTATTGCTAATTCATAAAGGTTGTGAGTTTTATTTCCGTCGTATACAAAATAATCTTGAATAAGTCCATTAGCAGACGTATAAACTCTACTGCCTGTTGGTATTAGGCTCATATCGTATAATGACTCAAATTGTACTCTGTAATTACTAGACGAAGACAGAAATGCAGTCGCTGTAGCACCAGATCCCTGCTGTATTACTGGACTACTTCCTGTGTAGACTGGCCAATCGACAGCAATTCCTGATTTAATAGTGTTATATAAGATTCCAGGCGCAAAAAACGGTTGTATTAAACCCTGTAGTGCTGGTTGTGCGTTTCCATAATCTACCCAATCAAGTCTAGACGTACCACTACAAGTATCAGCTGGCTGTGTTGAAACTCCTGTGATATGATCTCCATAAGATTGCGACATTAAAGATGCCAACTGTAGTGTTCTATTCACAGGATAAAAACCGTTATATGGAATTAGCTTTTTATATCCCTCACAGGACAAAGAAATTTCAGATATATCAGAAAACTCTTTATGATCGTTAAGGACAACATCAAAATGATTCATAAAATCAGAGAAGCTATATTCCTTAAAGAATGCCTGATTATAATTTTCTTCGGTTTGACTAGACGTTATATTCGCGCCATCCAAATGAAGGAAATTTTTTGGCAAATCAACACTAAGATCACCTTTGTTATCAACATAATAATACGGAACTACTTTTGATATGTTAAATTCAGGAATAATAGTTGAATTTTTGCCTGCTAATTTTAAATCACTAGCATATTCTTCGTAATTGTCATACCACGGATTAATTCCACGATCAGTATTGGCTGTCCAATTAATTTCACAACTACCCTGTGTTGAACCTAGTGCAACTTCATCGTCTGTGCCATGGTAGCGGGGGCCTGCTAATTTAATATTAATTAATGGAATTCCACAGGTTCCATCTGACTGTGATAGATATACTCGACGGTAAGTAGGCCCTTTGTGTAAGCTCCCTCTTAGATCTGCGTTGGTTGTTTTAATCTTATTGTCTGAGTCGGCCGTATTAACACCATCTAGCGGCCAAACACTCAAAGGATCATTAGCCCACAAAGCAATTGCTGGTGGCTGCGTGGCGCCATTTGTTAATTGCTGTCCAAAAATATTTAAAGCTTCCACGGGAGAAGTAGCACCAGGTATGGTTGCTCTTGTTCTACTATCAGGATTATCGCGCCATATTGTCCTAAAGTCTCTTTGTCCTAATCCGTTTGAGCCAGTATTATCAAGCGTTTCAGCGTAATTAATTCTAGTTCTTGTTCCAGATAAGAAAGAATTTTCATTTCGTGGATATATTTTTTGCGAGAATTTAA